>TARA_B110000495_G_scaffold203953_1_pt1 | contig 19902 bp, 23 predicted proteins | sample TARA_B110000495 | Tara Oceans TARA_B110000495 (sample SAMEA4398219) | marine metagenome | biome: Polar Biome; feature: [MES] marine water layer (ENVO:01000295) within the mesopelagic zone...; material: water (ENVO:00002006), including particulate matter (ENVO:01000060) such... | reverse complement strand
TAAATCTATCGGACTTTTTCCTCCTCGTGGTACTCTGTACGTATGAACAGGCACGCAATTATCGATACCACCCAAATAGGCACCAAAACCCCCCTTCTCATCATTGCGGGGCCCTGCGTACTTGAAACTGAAGCTGAAGCTATGCATATTGCAGAAGCTCTACGTGGATACTGCCAAGATGCAGGTTTGCCATTCGTGTTTAAAGGAAGTTTCGATAAAGCGAATCGAACTAGTGTGCATTCAAAACGTGGTCCAGGGATGCAACAGGGCCTCGATATTCTTGCACATGTTAAGAGTACACTTGGAATTCCTGTAACTACAGATATACACGAAGCCTCTCAAGCGAAACCGGTCTCTGAAGTAGCGGATATTTTGCAAATCCCAGCATTTCTCTGCAGGCAAACGGACTTACTCGTTGCTGCTGCTGAAACAAAAGCAGTAGTAAACGTGAAAAAAGGACAATTTTTGTCACCGGACGAGATGAGACATGTTATTACAAAATTAGAAGAATCTTCGTGTGAGAATATCATTCTCACCGAACGTGGCACTTTCTTTGGGTACAACCGATTGGTGAACGATTTCATCGGCTTGGGCGATATGCTGGAACTAGGCCCACCAGTTTGCTTTGATGTTACGCACTCCACGCAGTTACCCGGTGGTGGCAAGGACAATACTGCTGGGAGACCAGACCGTGCGTTCTTGCTTGCAAAATCGGCAACCGCAGCAGGAGTAGACGCTCTATTCCTTGAATGCCACCCTAATCCAACTGAAGCTGCTTCTGATGCTAGCACTATGCAGCCTCTGCATGTCATGGAAGAGATCATTTCTACATGTGCAGCAATTAGAAATGCAACTGAAAGCATGAAAGTAACCGAAGAGTAAGCAATGCCCACTTGCGACCAATGCAACCAACCTGCCGTGTATCACGATGTTCGAATTGTGGATGGCGTACATAACACCACTCATTTATGTATTGAGCATGCGTACGAAGCTGGAGTAGATTTAGGACCTGTAGATATTTCATCTGTATTGCAAAGCGCTGCTCCATCTGAATCCATTAAGTCTTGTAGTGATTGCGGAATGACCATTCCACAATATAAAACAAATAGTCTTCTAGGATGCCCTGCATGCTACGAAACATTTCGTCAAGAACTTACTCCAATAATTGCGAAAGTACAAAACACGCACACGCAACACGTTGGACGCTCTCCAAATCAAACTACCGTTGATATGGACAGGCAATTACAGATTCGTAGACTATTGCAACAACTAGATTCTGCAGTCCACCTTGAGCAATACGAAGACGCAGCCCACCTTCGCGATAAACTTCGCGAACTTGATCAATCAGGTGGTCAAAGTGAAAATTGACATTGAGAAAAATTGCCCTTTCAATAGCGTCCACACTCCTAGTGGTGATGTTGTACTTAGTTCTCGCTCGCGACTTGCAAGAAACCTTGAAGGCTTTCCATTTGTTAATAGAGCCACAGCGTCTGATTGCATAGAAGTAACTTCTTTGCTTCATACGTTGACCAAGCCAACGAAGGATTCAACAACGCTTGAATGGGTCAACATGGAAGAACTTGACTCAATAACAACTGAATTATTTGTCGAACGTCATCTTGTTTCGTCAACACTTGCTAATGCCTCTCACCCAAGAGCAATCGCAGTTGGACCTGAATTATCACGAAGCGTCATGGTAAATGAAGAGGACCATATCCGCATTCAAAGCATACGCCCTGGGCTTCAACTACACGAAACTCTGGAAGATGTAAAAGAGTTAGATTCTCAAATTGAAGAAATAATTTCCTATGCTTTCGATGACCAATTAGGTTTTTTGACTGCTTGCCCAACTAATGTTGGAACTGGGGCTAGGTTTAGTGCGATGTTACATCTGCCAGGGCTTCGGATTATTAAGGATTTGCAGCGAGTCCATAACGCTTGCGAGGATTTGTCTCTAGCAATTAGAGGATACCGTGGTGAAGGATCAGGCACTGTTGCTGATTTATTCCAAGTAAGTAATCAAGTTACACTCGGGAGTACTCAGCAAGATTTATGCAAAGTACTTGCAGATGATTTTCTTCCACCAGTTATCGAATGGGAACGTAAAGCTCGCGACTTTATAGTAGACAAACAAAAAAGCAAATTAGATGATCAAACGTTCCGGTCGCTTGGCGTACTACAGAATGCACGCCTTCTAACTGCTGAAGAAGCAATGCAGTGCTTAGGCAATATTCGCCTTGGAGTGTGCATGCAATTAGTCGACTCTATCTCAGTACAGAAAATCAACCAACTTATGATTGAATTGCACCCCGCTCATATTAAGCATAAATATGGCATTGAGTTAACAGATGAAGAAGTTCAACATTGCAGAGCAACTCTAATTCGAAACTCTTTTCAAACGTGAAACAACCAAAAACTAGGCTTGCGCCTTCTCCGACCGGTGCACTCCACGTAGGCAATCTTTACGCATTTTTAGTCAACTGGGCTATTGCGCGTCAGCGCAACTGGTCTGTTTCATTACGAATCGAAGATATAGATGGTCCTCGAAAAAAGAAAGGCGCTTCAGAAGAACTTATCAAAGTACTTACTTGGGCAGGGATTGATTGGGACGGAGTAATCACGTACCAATCAGCAACATGTACAGAAATGAATACAACACTGACTGAGTTAAAAAAACTTGACGCTATCTATCATTGTAATTTGACCCGCAAAGAAATCGAGGATTCGCTGTCTGCTCCTCATGCGCATCCTTCTGGAACGTCCCCAATCTACCGCCCTGATAATGTACGACACCATAACGCTACTACGCTAATGGGGCAAACAAATTGGCGATTCGTTGCTTCTACCCACCCAGTCAGTGTGCATGACGAAATTCAAGGGACCGTTTCATTTACAACAGCAAATGATTTTGTGCTCTGGTCCAAAGATGATATGCCTTCGTATCAATTGGCTGTCGTGCACGATGATCACCACCAAGGTATTACTGAAGTAGTTCGAGGTAATGATTTGTTGCAGTCGGCTGCTTGGCAAAAGCAGATCTATTCTGCTTTGAATTGGGTTGAACCAAGGTGGTATCACATCCCGCTCATCCTTGGCATTGATGGAAAGCGATTAGCAAAAAGGCATGGTGATTCAAGAATTGCCTACTACGTAGACAATGGAGTTCCAATTGAACGTATCATTGGCTTGATAGCAACATGGACAAATACTCGCTCAACTTTATCAGCTATGACAACTCGTGAATTCTTAAAAGAATTTGACTTTACCACACTACCTAAGCACGATATACTTTTTACAGCGGAGGCAAACAAATGGTTACACGAATAATGCTACTTTTGATGTTAGGTTTTGGCCTGCAAGGTTGCTCGACCGCTCCGCCTTCGCATGTGCTCATTGCTATTTCTGGTGAGCAGTTTAATCTAGAAATTGTCAGGGATATCTCATCTAGAGCTGATGGCATGATGCATAGGACCTCTTTTTTGCCAAATACGGGAATGCTCTTTATATTTCCAGAAGCTGGCGAACGATCCTTTTGGATGAAAAATTGCCTCATTGCAATTGACCTTATATTTCTAGATTCTAGAGGTACCATCATAGCGTTGCATGAAATGCCCTACGAAGACTCTAAAAGTGACTCTGAAAGCAATTGGGAGTACGAGCAACGTTTACTCCACTATTGGTCGTATGGCCCTGCGCGATTCGCTATTGAGTTAGAGGAAGGGTCTATTGCAGCATTACAGTTACGTGTAAATGACCGCATTTCACTAGATCTCAAATACTTAAAATCGATCGCCCGATAACACAAATCTCTGCCTGCATAAACGGAACAAGTGTTAAAGTCGCTGTTAAAGAAACCATTAGCGATTACAAAAGGTGAATTAGAGAGAATAGAGTTCCGATGAAAAGTCTACCGTACTACGTGCTTATCAACGGATACGAACCTCTTCATGATGACTTACCTGCCAACAATATTTATTCAAAACAACTCTACAGCGAGTATGTTAAGCGACGCTTTAATTTGTAAATGGCCCCATGGCATGCCACCGAAGTTCACAACTGATGAGAAGGATGCCGATGCGGCCCTTCTACATGTGAACGGGTATGAGGACCTAATGTCAATTTTGCCTATATTAATCGACCTGCAAGTTGCGCAAACACCAACATTACTTTGTTGCGATGATTTTGGTGACTTACTAGAATTGATAGACGAACTTGGAATTATTAAAATGGCTTTCGATGCAGATGCAACAGCCATCGCTGGCGTACTGTTTGGAACTGTCGAACGGAATGACCAAGTTGCCAAATTGCGAAGTCAAGTTGGACTCGTACAAAACATGCATAGCTCATTGCAAAATGATCTTGATTTACTCCAAGATGAATTGGAAGTTGCCGCGAACGTTCAAAAAGAATTTATGTCAACAGAAGTGCCTGATGTACACGGTGTTTCATTCAGTTCTCTTTGGAAACCAGCCAGTGTTGTAAGTGGAGACATGTATGATATTACGCAACTCGATGAGGATCACGTAGCAATTTTCATTGCTGATGCTATTGGGCATGGCATTTCAGCCGCAATGCTCGCAATGATGCTAACACGTACTTTATCTGCACATAGATACGACTCTACAACGGGTCAATTTACTTCGCCTGGCACCATACTCTCCTACTTGAACAGTGCACTTCTTGAACGAACTGGCGACAGTGCTAGGTTTGCTACAGCTTCGTACTGCATCTTCAATTGCAAAACGAATCAACTTACCTATGCTGGCGCTGGGCACCCCCCATCGCTGCTAAGCAGAATTGGCCAATCACCAATTCTACTGGAGTCTGACGGCCCTCTGCTAGGCGTTTTCGATAACGATGAATTTCCTGAATCAACTATCGACTTATCAATTGGCGATACACTTCTAATGTACTCCGATGGGTTTGAGTTTGCATTAGGCGATAACAGCTACAGCGAGGGTGAAATGCCCACACATCTCAAATCAATGAACGAATTTTGCCAAGAAGGTACTGGCGATCTGTTAACTAAGATTAATGATTACTTGAATCAGACAAATTCATCGGTTGCAGATGACGACTTAACGATGATTTGTATGCGAGCAAATACATTGCCCGCTGCACTACGACTTGCAGCTTAGGTCGACATCCGTGTAACAACTTGAACCACTGTTCGGGTTAACATATCTGTTTCTATATTCACTACCTGCCCAACTTGAATCGTCCCAAAAGTTGTTTCCTGTACTGTCATCGGAATAAGACAAACTTCAAAGAATTCTCTTTCTACTGAAGCAAGAGTAAGAGACACACCATCTATTGCTATAGACCCTTTAGATACAAGTAAATCTTTGCCAATCATGTCGGTAGTAAAACGAATTCGTTCCTCTCCAGATTCCATTTTCTGAATTGAGACAACACACGCTTTAGCATCGATATGCCCCTGCACAAAATGGCCACCAAAACGAGAGTCTGCTCGCATTGCTAATTCAAGGTTAACAAGTGAGCCCGGCGTACATGTGCCCAAAGTGGTACACGCTAGTGATTCAGCGATAATATCGAACTCAATATAGATCAGATCGCCGTCAAGCCGTGAATTCACAACTGTTAAGCAACATCCTGAGACAGCAATTGAATCGCCGTCTTTTGGCACTTCCGCCCAATTAGTACACGATAACTCCAGCCGTATCCCCGACTCGTTTAGAGTTGAGGAAATGACTGTTCCGATTCGTTCAATTAACCCTGTAAACATAATTTAGCCTTAAAAAAAAGTAGAGTACTTGCTAACTTACTTCAGTTGCAGCACATCTCCTTGAGGTTTTTTGTAAACTTAACAAAATTAGGAGCAAAAGTATGACCACGATTAACCGTTTTCAAATTATTACCGCTGTTTTAACAATTGTTTGTACTACAGCAACATTTGCAGTTGCACAAAGTACAACTGTTGCTGGTATTGATATAGACCAAATGAGAGCTAGCGGATACCGCTTAGATTGGATGAATCAGTCCAATGGAAGTGCGATCTCTCTTCCAACTATTACAACCGATTCGTTGTACACAGTAGACGAAGAAGATTATCTGACAAGATATGACCTTGAAACCGGAAAATGGATTTGGTCATCCCCAGTCGGAAACCAAGTGTACGATATCCACAGCATCAATGAAATGCAAAAAGGCAATAGAGTCTATGCTGTTTCAGATGGTGCAATCTATGCGTTAGAAAAAGAGACTGGAAATCTTCCCACTTCTTCGGACCAATCAACCGATTCAAAATCAATTACCAGTGCGATTCGATTACTAGATTGGATTGCAAACACAGGTGCAATCTCTACAGAAAAAGGGTATCTGATTTACGGTTCATCAAACGGTGAGATTATTTGGTTTAATCCAGATTTTGGTTTCGAGACTAAACGGTATCGAATCGGCGATGTTATAAAGGTTACCCCTACTTTTGCGCATGGTCCAAGAAGCTTGAATGGTCAACAACTAAACCTTGTGATTACACCGTCTCTAGACGGGCAAGTGTACGCAGTTGATTTAGAACAAGCGAATAAAATATGGTCGATTCAATTAACAAGCCCTGTTCAAACAGAAATTTCATACGGAACTAATTCATCTCTTCTAGACGATGAGACATTTCCTCGTACTTCAGCATTTATTGCTGGCACAGACCAATATCTACGCGCAATCGATTTGCACACTGGAAAACCCCGTTGGAATATTTTGTCATCGAAAGTATTAGTAGATTCCCCTGTAGTTGTTTCAGATACGGTGTACCAACGATTGCCAGAAATCGGATTAGCCGCATACGATGCATTCCCAGATAGCTTGTCAGGCAATCAGAAATGGATCGCAGACGATGTATTCGGGAACGTTATTACAACTACGAATACGGGAAAACTGGTCTGTTGGGATTCTGTGAATAATTTGTTACAAATAGTCGACCCTGTAAAAGGTGGAGTTGTCTCTACTCTACCTCTGCCAGGCGCAAGGTCAGTTATATCTGACACATTGCAACAAGGGTCTATTTACATCATTACCCAAAACAATGCACTGCTTCGTTTAATTCAAAGGCATTAACACATGCAAGAACTGGTGACTGTAAAGCGTGCACTTTTATCTGTAAGTAATAAAGATGGGATAGTTGAATTCGCCACTATGCTTGCAGAACAAGGCGTTGAACTTATATCAACTGGTGGAACATCAAAAACGCTCACCGCTGCTGGTTTACACGTTGAAGACGTTTCATCGTTAACCGGCTTTCCTGAAATGCTTGATGGAAGAGTAAAAACCTTACATCCTGCTGTTCACGGCGGATTACTTGGTGTTCGAGATCTAGATTCACATGTATCTGCGATGGCTGAGCACAACATACTTCCAATCGATCTTATCTGTATTGATTTGTATCCGTTCGAGAAAACTATTGAACGAGAAGACGTCTCTTTTGCAGAAGTAATAGAACAAATTGATATCGGTGGACCTGCGATGATTCGTTCTGCTGCAAAGAATTTCAAATTTGTAACAGTCATTACAAACCCTAATCAATACGAAGCTGTCCTTGCTGAAATGACTGCAAACTCTGGCGCTACAACTTTATCATTACGACAATCACTTTCAAAAGATGCATTCGCTCGAACTGCTTCGTACGATGCTACGATTTTCGCTTGGATGAACAGCGATGAAGAAACCTTTTCAAATTCACTTCGACTAGACCACGGCTTATCTCAAATACTTAGATACGGTGAAAATCCAGATCAACCATCTGCTGTGTATGGAGACCACAAACATACTGGACCTAGCGTTGTACATGCGAATGTACTTGCAGGAAAACCACTCAGTTACAATAATTTGATGGACGCTGCCGCTGCACTTGAGTTAGTGCTTGACCTTCATGCCTCCACATCTATGCCATCAGCTGCAATTATTAAACACGCAAATCCGTGTGGTGCCGCAGTTGCTACTACTCTCCTATCTGCATTTCAACAAGCATGGACGTGCGATCCACTTGCTGCATTTGGAGGTATAGTTGCCGTGAGTGGCAATATTGATAATGAACTAGCGAGCATAATCGCAGAGGGTCAAAAGTTCCTAGAAGTAATTGTCGCTCCCTCATTTACTGATGAAGCAATAGAGACCCTATCTGCCCGCTGGAAAAATGTTCGCCTACTTGCTGTAGGCAATCAAGTTCGCCAGAGAGAATGGAAACAAATGCGTTCAGTAGAAGGCGGAATGCTTGTTCAAAATCTAAAACCCGTTGAAGCAAACTCTGATAACTGGATACATGCAGCAGGCCCTGAACCTTCTGAACAACAACTTCAGGATGCTCGTGTTGCATGGATTGCATGCGCTCATTTGAAATCCAATTCCATTTCAATTGTCAATGATTGTTCACTTATTGGAGGCGGTATGGGGCAAGTAGATCGAGTATCCGCTGCACGGCTAGCCATTCAACGAGCGGGCGAATCACTTCAGAACACGACTACTGCGGTTGCCGGTTCAGATGCATTTTTCCCATTCTCAGACGGGCCAGCATTACTAATCGATGCAGGTATCACTTGCATTGTCCAACCTGGCGGAAGTGTTCGAGATCAAGAAACTATAGATTTATGCAATGATAAAAACATAACCTTGTTGCATACAAACGAGCGGCGTTTCAGACATTAAATTAGTTCTCTGTATCCTCTATCAATTCTACAGACCAGTATGCTTTATCTAAAAACGATTTCCACGATTCGTATTGGGCTAACCCTATTCGAACTCGTTGCGATTCGCAAGTTGATGGTTTGTACGGTTGCCGTATAAGCTTCATGTTTGCTTGAGAAGGCGTCCTTCCACCTTTCTTCGTATTACATCGTAAGCAAGCACATACTAGGTTTTTCCAAGAATTACCTCCACCTTGCACTCGAGGCACTACGTGATCTAATGTTAAATCAGATGACGAAAATCGTTTGCCGCAAAATTGGCAGGTATTTGAGTCTCGAGCATAGAGATTGCGACGAGTTAAACGGACTTCGGGCTTGATGAATTTATCGTACGAAAGTAGACGTATTATTTTAGGTACAGCAATCTCGATGGCAGGTAATCGTATCCACGTGTGTTGCGTCGGTTCAAGTTCCTTCTGCAAGCGAGCAACGTCCATCCAATCGTGTAAATCGTACGTCAGGTAGTGCCCCTCCTCGATAGACAGTATTTCTGCAGCGTGCCTGCACAGAAGTGTAAACGCTTGCCGTGCTGGGATTACACGAAGGGCACAATACCCTCGGTTTAATACCAAAACCCGTTCCTGAAGCGCTACTGATTCATACATGCAATACCTCCACCCGGTATTTGTAACATATTGTGTATGTTTGGTGGTGCAGTTACGAACCGTTGATTGTAACGTTTACGTTTTTCGAGTTTCCTTCGGTCAAACTGATTCCAAGAGGTTTTCTCTTGCCATCGGCGTCGTAAGGAATGTTGTCCTGGTCTATGATTTGTTGAATTGCCATCACGCCTTCGATAAGAGTTTCTGGACGTGGAGGGCAACCCGGAACATAAATGTCGACTGGCATGAATTGATCTACGCCTTGGACAACTGCATATGTATCGAAAAGACCGCCCGTAGAAGCACAAGCACCCATGGAAATTACCCATTTTGGCTCTGTCATCTGCAAGTAAATCCGTTGAAGAACCGGCATCATTTTTGTAGAAATTCGACCAGCAACTATCATCAAATCTGCTTGTCTTGGGCTGAACCGAAATACTTCTGCACCAAATCGTGCCAAATCGTACCGGCTTGAAGCTGTTGCCATCAATTCGATACCGCAACATGCAGTTGCAAATGGCATTGGCCAAACACTTGAGCGCCTTGCCCAGTTGATAACGCGGCTGACTTGTGTTGTCATATAGCCATCTACTGGCATTGCTTCTTCTAAACCCATAAGGTGTACATAATACAACCTCCCGCAGTTCTAGTGGGAATCGCGGGAGGCTGCGTTGTAATTTTGTTTTCATGTCTGCCGTTTACGCAGCAGAATCAAGGCTGTTCAATGTACCCGAAATTGTAAATAATCTATCTAGACGCATCATTTCGAAGAGTTCTTTCAAGTGATTCGTCAAACCAACGATTGATGTTGATGCTTTGCTTGCTTCTGCGGTATTTCTAACGTCTATACACATGCCTAGCCCAAGGCTAGAGATAAACTGAACCTCGCTGAAATTGAGCACCAAGGACTTTACCTTCTTTCCGTAGTGCTTCAATTGAGCATTTATGGCATTTGCAACAATTGTTGCTTCCCGTTCCCCAATTCGTGGACCAACGATGCAAGCATTCATTATTCCGTTTGAGAAGGTGATGTCGACGAATAGTGATCGTCTTCCAGTAGTTCCGTTTTTATCATTGATTCCGTTCATGGGTGTGTATTCGGTCATTTGTAAGCTCCACTTTTGTTTACCCATAGAAAACCACTGTTATTACACAACCTTTCAGCTAAATCAAATATATTTTAATTATCGGTCTGTCGTAACCTCTGATTTTTCAGATACTTGATGAATAATGGCTGAAATTTGCAACCCAAGTAAAATAATGAGCCACATGACATATAGCCAAAACATGAAGACTGGCACCAAGCCAAGAGAGCCGTACATGTGCTGTAAAGAGAGCGCATGGCTGAAATAGAGTCCAAGGGTAGCTTTTCCCAATAAAATCATGAGCGAGGCAATGCAGGAGCCATACAGCACTGGTCGATTGTGTAATTTAATTGTAGGAACGAGTTTGTACAGAGCAAACAGGGTAAACCAGCAGAATGCGAAGTCCCATACGTGAGTAAAGAACCACTGTGGCCAGTTCCACGTGATATATGTTTCAAATATTGAATGTACTTGAGCATCAGTCCAGAATCCAATTGCAACTAACACGGGGCCAAAAGTCAAGACAAACCAGTAGAGTGGCAACCGTTTCAACCACGCTCGGCCTTTCTTCGCTCTGCATACGATATTGAAACAATTTTCAATATCCACTAATAAAGCAATTGCTGAATACACCAAAATCAGTAAGCCCACCCAGGTGAGGGCTGAGACATTGATATTCATACCGTTGGTCACTATTTCTGAAAGCCAAGAGCCCAGGGTGATCGTGCCCCCCTCTTCGGCAGTACTAAAGGCAACGGTATTCAGACCAAGTGCTTGAATTGAATTATGTAAAAATTGTTGAAAACGCTCTATGCCCATAATGGATCTAGCCACGCCTGCGCCAACTACTGTGACAGGCAGCATTCCAAAAAGTGTCCTATAGGTTAGAGAAGCTGCCATCATGCTAGCCCTGTCTTCTGAAAGTTGTTTTGCTCCCTGCTGAAGCAATTTCCAGGTATATCGCACGATTCTCTCCCACCGATTTAATTCTTCTAGTGGATTTGCTATGGTAGAACGTATTCTTTTGAGTATCCGTTTTATTCTCACTACGGTAGACTACTCAAAATGGGCTGGAATACAAACGACAAAACAACAAATACTGAATCTACTGCTCCCTTTAAGGACGCAGATAGAGGTGAGCGATTGCAACGTGTTATGGCAAAAGGCGGTATTGCCTCTCGTCGTAAATGCGAAGAAATGATTGAAGAAGGCAAAGTGAAGGTTAATGGCGTTGTAGTTGACTTTTTGCCTGCTTGGGTAAATCCAAAAATAGACAAAATTACAATTGCTGATCACAAGTTAAACTTACATGCCGACCAAATATATGTGATGTACTACAAACCACGCGGCATTATTTGCACTATGTCAGATCCTGAAGGCAGACCATGCATTGGGGATATTGTGACACACCCGTCAGGTTCTCGCATATTCCCAATAGGTAGATTAGATATGGAAAGCCAAGGTCTTTTGCTGTTGACCAACGATAATATAATGGCAAATGAGTTAACGCATCCTAAACATGGGATGAGCAAAACGTACGAAGTAACCGTGCGCGGGAAAGTTACAGAAGAAACCATTACAACACTTAAAAAAGGCATCTATCTTGCCGATGCACATACGAAACACGATAGCAATCGTGGAGGTAAACGTGCACACGTTGACTCAATTGAAATTGTGCGTCATGACAGAGACAGAACGCTGCTTACAATCCTTCTTAAAGAAGGACGCAACAGGCAAATCCGCAGAATGCTCGCTGTTGTTGGCCACCCCGTAAAACGATTACGCCGTACACAAATTGGCGAGGTATCTTTAAAGGGTTTACGGCCTGGTCAATGGAGAGACTTAAGCCAGCAAGAAATCAATGTTCTTCAGAATTCAATTCGTCGGTAGCTTCTTCATCTTGTAATAACAAGATCATGATTTCATCGCTATTCTCATCTTGAAGTACTGTAACTTTTCTCATACGTACAAGTTCCAAAGTTGCTAAAAACATACCAATTCGTTCTGCGAGACCAAGACCTTCAAACGTTGAGTGAAGGGACAACTGAGCGCCGCCTTTTTGGTGAAGCCTTTCAAGAAGATCCTCTTGGCAAACTTCAATTGGAATATCGTCGTACACAACATGGTGCTCACCTAGGCGAGTGAAATCAATCGCACTGGCAATATGTTCGTACGCATCTGATAAATCCAAAATGTGAACATCGTCTAATTCTAAAGTGTGCTCTTCCTCTTCTGCGAATGTAGCCACACCTACAAAACAATCAAACCGCTGTGCAAATCCAATTCTCTTTGTTTCAAGTTCTTCAGAAGCAGTGCGAAAACGTTGGAATGCCAAGAGCTGGCGAATAAGATCTCCTCTTGGATCAACGCCAGCATCGTCTGTATCATGGATTTCGTCGTCTTCGGCAACTTGCTCAGGCGGAACAAGAGAACGAGATTTGATTTCAATAAGCGTTGCGGCCATGACCAAAAATTCACCAGCCATTTCTACGTCAACAGAAACACCATCTCGAAGAACTTGCAGATACTCTTCTGTAATTTGAGAAATGCGAATATCGTGGATATCTACCTCTGCACGCCTAACAAGGTATAAAAGTAGATCTAAAGGGCCATCAAAGGCGTCAATAGTAATTCTGAATTGTTCTTGTGGCATGTTCATAGGGCGAAATAGCAGTCTCAAGGCTACAATGCGCATCATAGTTTATGAATGCCTCAAAATCACAATTAAAGACCGATATTTCTGAAGAGCTTGCTTTTATTACAGAAGCACTGCAAGCGGAAATGGATGCTATTGGGTCAGTAATTTCAAGGTTGGCTACTTCTGAAGTAGACCTACAAACATGGACGAAAGCCGTAGACATGCTTGAGCAATGCTCCGGGCATGCAGTATTCAGCGGCATGGGGAAATCGGGATTGATTGGGGCGAAACTATCTGCGACATATTCAAGTATTGGACAACCATCTCACGTAGTACACCCTGCAGAGGCTGTGCATGGTGACCTTGGTTCTATTCGCCGTGATGACGTGGTGATTCTTATGAGTTATTCGGGAACCACTGAAGAAGTACTGAATTTAGCCGCCATATTACGGACTGATGGCATCCCTACTATTGGCATTTCAAAAGAACACAGCACACCACTTGCAAACCTTTGCGATGTGCACCTCGCTATAGGCTCTCTATCAGAAGCATGCCCGTTGAACTTGGCGCCAACGGCTACTACTACAGCAACACTTGCTATCGGCGACGCATTAGGATTAGCGCTTTCAAGAAGGCGCAATTTCACATCTGATGATTTTCATAAACATCATCCAGGCGGAATGCTCGGCATCGGCTTGCGTACCATTACTGAGATAGTCCGATTTAAAATCGGTGATAATGTAACTGCCGTACTTGATTCAATGAACGTAGGCGAAGCGCTGAATGCTGCAAAGCCAGAAGAAGGCAAACGAAGAGCTGGCGCTATTTTGCTTGTTGACGACGAAAATAAGTTAACTGGAATATTTACAGATGGCGACTTACGCCGATTAGTTATTGATTCATCCAACCCTATGGAACAAACAATCGGAGAAGTAGCAACTAAAAACCCTCGCCGCTTAAACGCCACTGCCCTTGTCCAAGATGCCCAACAACTTGTGACACAATATAGAGTTGATGAAATACCAATTGTTGATGCGAATAACTCTCCTATTGGGCTCATAGATGTGCAAGACCTCATCGCGATGAAGGTAGTTACCGAGTAACAATGTCTGTCATCGTAGCAATTCGAAAAAATAACCAAGTCGTAATGGCGGCTGATACTTTGACGAGTTTCGGTGACACCGAGCGTATGCCTTCGGAAAATGCGAACACCTCTAAAATTGGTCGTATAGGAAACTCGCTCATTGGTGGTGCTGGATGGGCAGTCTACGACGACATACTAAATGATTACCTTTCTACTCGAGCTGCTCCAGATTTAACTACCGCGAGTTCTATTTTTACCTTCTTTCTGGAATTCTGGAAAGCACTCCACGAAAACTATACTTTCGTAAATGACAATGCAACTAACGCTTGTACCCCATTTGGCGATTTGGATTCAACTTTTCTAATTGCTAATGAAGGTGGCATTTTTACAGTAGCGTCTGACCTAGGCGTGACACCTTTAGAACAATATTACGCAATCGGATCTGGTGGAGAATACGCTATTGGAGTTTTATACACACTCTATTCTCGAACAGACGACATCGAATCAATTGCAACGGATGCTGTCCAAGCAGCAATTGCAATGAATCTTCAATGTGGAGGCAAACCCGAAACTCTTCGGTTAACAATATGAATATGCCACAAACTATTACCGTTTTAGCGTTGGATGTTGATGGAGTTTTAACAGACGGAAAACTCAATATTGCTGACAACGGAAACGTCACGAAAACATTTCACGCACACGATGGACTTGGAATTTCACTTTGGCAAAAGTGTGGATTTCACATTGTGCTTATTTCAGGACGTAACGAAAATAGCGTCACAGTTAGAGCAAATGAGTTAGGCATCGAACATGTATTTCAAAATAGCAAAGATAAAATTGCAGATTTACAAAGTTGCATTCAAGCAATCGGATGCACTGCTGAACAAGTTTGCTTTGTTGGTGATGACCTTGGCGACCTTTCAATTATGAATCATGTCGGATACTCAATTGCTGTTCAAAACGCAGCTGCAGAAGTCAAAACAACATCTGACTGGGTCACGTCCCTTCCAGGCGGCGAGGGGGCGGTCAGGGAAGCCATTGAATACCTGATGAAAGCAAACGGAACATGGGATTCTAGTGTTGCATCAATGATGCAGGAACATGCCAATCAATGAATGGATTCATTGCATGAGCAACAAAAACCCATACTTTCAACCGCAAAAAAATGCGAGCAGGCGTACTGCAATTCTTGTAGTCTCGATTAGCTCTCTTTTTTGTATCTTGCTCATTGCTTTCCTGTTTGCTATAAGTAATGACACAAATACAACCGGCGAAAAAATTAAAAGCGACGACATTATAGATTTACTAAGTATGCCAAGAAATGACTTAGATTCTGTCGCAATCGACTCGACAGACCTCGGCATCGAGTTACCGCAAGGCGGATGGATTCAACAAACTGACTCGAACGGTAAATTGATTCAACAATATCGATGCCAATCTCTTGACCCTAATCCGCCACTGCGAAGCGATGGTTGGATAGAGATGCACAAGCCAGAAGTTGAATTGTATATGGGCAATAAAAAGATTGTCATTACAGGGAATTCCGCTGCTGCAAATGCACCGAAGCGAATTTTGGAATCAGGCAGTATTGATGGCAATGTCCGAGTACTTGTGTTTGAGATTAATGACACAGGCATTACAGACAAGCCATTGATGGAACTTCAAACGACTATTGCAAAGTTTGACAATCTTATTGGCGAGATTAATTGCCCTGGCGAAGTACGAATTACTTCTGGCACACATGTTCTTGAAGGACGAAAATTATCAGTTCGCTTTAACGATTTAGAAGAACGAATTGAATTGGTACAACTTGAAGAACTTGACTACATTCTTCTTACACCAAACAAAAAAACAACACCCTCGTCCGTTGCTACGAACACGGGCCCGGTTCCAGCCGCTGAAACCGATCCTTCTTCTTCAGGCCAAGGCTTGGCTACAGCTGAAACTGATCCTTCTTCAAGCCAAGGCGTGGCTACAGCCCCAAAAGAGTTTTACATTGCGACTTTTGATAAAAACGTAACCATCCAGCAAGGCTTGACGAAAATCAGCAAGTTAGCACACGGCGACAAACTTACGATAGCATTTTCAAACGAAAGCAAAGATACTACGTCTAAAACGTACTATGAAAGACCTGACACTACTATGCATATACAACAGATAGCGTTAACAATACCTGCAACAATTGTGGCTGCCACTCTTGCAAACAATCAAATTGCTACAGATGATTCTGTAAAAGTTACTTGCGAAGGCGGTTTAACTCTTATCCCCCTCTACGATGAAACGAAGCTTCCAAGTAGTAAGCAAGATACAAGAGTAGAACTTTTCGCTTTCAAGGATGAACCTGCAACCATACTCGATAGCGACAATCTCCTGTCTGCAAAAGGAACGCTACTACGTTTCGAGTTACCAGGAAATAAGATTGATTTGTATGGCTCCCCTGCAGAGTTGTATAAAAATTCAATACTTACATCAGCAGGCCATTTATGGGTCGCTCAAAATGATGGTGCAGGAGGTGCAAATGGCCCTGGGACTATGACATCCAAAGCGCATGAGAATCGACAAACAACTTTACAGTGGTCAGACGGAGTAGACTTTGCGTTTGCCAAATCGGATAATAACAAAGATGGCGCTTTGCAAAGCGTCGTATGCAATGGCGACGTCATCCTATCTGATCAAGGAAACGACATTTTATGCGAGAAACTGGAAGTTCAATTTGAACCAGACCTTCAAGGTGCATCTGCCCCTAAAAACGCACTTGCATCTGGAAACGTGAAAGCAAAAACAGATTCACAAACACTTTGGGCAAACACTGTGGAAGTTACATTCATCGATACAGACAAGACATTAGCAGATGATGGATCTATGTTTGGCGGTTCACATGCAGATGCAATGAAAGCGATTGGCGATGTTCAAATTCTTTTAAACGATGGCGGACGAGCTTTTTGCGACACGCTAGATGGCCACATAACACAAGACAGCGCTTCTCTTTCAGGAAATGTAGTAATCGCGTATCAAAGAATGCTTATGAACCGCGGCGACAAAGCGTCACTCGCACTTGACCGAACGACAGGGAAAGGACGTTGGGAAGGCGCGGGCCAAGCCATATTTCTTAACGAACCACTTGATGTCTCACCCGATAGAAGAATCGAGCGACCAACTTTACGTTCAGTCGATGACAGTAAATCTATTTCAATGCGTACTAATTGGGAAGATTCAATGCAGTTAGATCAAACGTATAACGATGGCGCAGGCGCAATTGATTTACGAGGAGATGTACGAGTTCTTTCACAACGGTCAGCTCAAGAGCGTAGCCAAATGACGGGCAACGACCTCCGCCTTGAATTTTCACAAACTGAAGATACACGCGAGTTACAAAAGGTAATTGCAAAAGAAAATGCCCAGATTGAACACCGCACTTGGGATATTCTTTTGCCCGAAAATCCACCGGTGGTGTACTACATTGGCGGCAACCACTTAGAATTTGAAGCCATAACTCAAGAGGCACTCGCTGTTGGAAATGGCGAACTGGTATTACGAGACCCACGGAGAGCCTCTGTTGAAGTGCACCAATCAGCTCTTGCTGGCCGAGGCACAACTCGATTTACTTGGGACAACAAGCTTAAGACTACAAAACTCGAAGGGAATACGTACCGTTTAGAAATGTCTGGGAATGTCGAGATGGTACATAAAGGTTTAGATGGTGCAATTGGGATGCTCACATCAGATAAAATTCAAGCAATTGCAATCGATCCTGACATGCCAACCAACCCAGATGGTTCTGGAGCAGAACTCACCATGCGCGGATTGGATTTACAACAAATTTATGCTAATGGCAGAGTATATGTAGCCACTCAAACAAGAAGAGTTGATTGCGATGATTTTGAATACAACCTTAAAACAGGCTTCGCAAAGTTAACCGCAAAAGAAGACAACACCATTGCAATAGTCACTGAAGGAACGTCGTATCCAGTTAGGGCCACAAGCATTATCTGGAATATGGACCCAGCAGTCGACACAATTTCAATTCGTGGACTTCAAGGCACGAATAACTGATTTATATACAATACAAATCCATATGAAACAAAAACTAGATCATCCTACTATTCAGCGCGTCAAAGACGGATTATCCGAACTTTCATTGCGAGCAACTGAGTTCCGAGGAGACACGACAATAGTCGCTGACCCTAAAGAAGTACATGCTCTCTTGCGTTTTTTACGAGACGACCCTGATTGCAATTACGATTTACTTTGTGATGTCACGGCAGTTGATTATCTACATTATCCTGCCGCATCAATTGGCAGATTTGCTGTCGTTTGGCTTCTAGTGAACACTGAAACAGCTGTTCGAATCCAAGTGAAAACCTATATGAACCCAAGTATTGACACCTCGGGTATTGAAGACGACCCAGCACTTCATGTACACACATCTACAGATATCTGGCCCGGAGCAGAATGGCGTGAACGTGAGGTTTTTGACATGTTCGGAATTCGATTTGACAACCATCCAGACTTACGCCGAATTTTGATGTGGAAAGATTACCCTGCCCATCCATTGAGGAAAGATTATCCACTACAAGGCCGGAACGAACGGGTTAATTTAGCCGTGGTCTCACGCGAAGACGCGTAACTAGCCTCTGTATACACATCGACACGTACACGTTTCTTCAACGGCTACTTCTGATAAAAGAATAAGAGTCGGTTTCATTTTATCCCAAATCCATTTTGACAAGACTTCGCTTGTCGGGTTCTCTAGTCCTTCAATTTCATTCAAACAAAAATGATCTAATTGTTGTTCAAGAGGTGCAAATGCAGATTTGATATCACCATAATCAATTACCCATCCCGAATGTGGGTCCATTTCACCTTCAACCGCAATCGTTACTCTAAAAGAATGACCATGCATTCGACCGCATTTGTGTCCTTCTGGAACATGCGGCAACCAATGGGCAGCTTCGAATCGAAATGTTTTTTCTAGTCGCATAATGGATCCTATTTTACACTCCCCTAGCTTGCGGAGGCCAAATATATTTATGTACTTGCAATTGCAAACGTATAGGAAGGCCTGAAGCGAGTACCCACCCGGATAAAAGCTCAGGACACAACGCCTTGGCGCCAGCAATGTCCGAATTACCCGCTTGCTCCATGACCGGAGAAAAATGAACTGCTCGTACTCTCCCAATTAATTGCTGACTTTTCGTCGTTTCAAGTGCCCAATCAAAATCATCTTTATTCATGATGACAAACTTCACTTCATCATTCAGACGCAAATCGTCGTAGTTAGTTTCCAAAAATGAATCAGCGGCACCGCTTGCAGGTGTTTTAATATCGATAATACGATGGATTCTCTTGTCGCAAAGTGATATATCACGCTCGCCACTCGTTTCGATGAGTACTTCGTACCCCTTGTCTAACAGAGCCTCCATTAATGTATGCACATGGGGTTGAATTAATGGTTCTCCACCTGTAATTTCTACAAGGCGAGTATCTAGTTTCGAAACTTCTTCCACAATAGAAGTTACAGACCGCTTGAGACCCTCGGAGAAAGCGTACGAGGTATCGCAGTAATGACAACGAAGTGGGCACCCTTTTAAACGTACAAAGGCACAAGGGAGCCCAGACCAAGTGGACTCACCTTGAATGGAGTAGAAAATTTCATTTATAGCGAGCTTTGGTTCTGACATCTTCTGTAATTCTACGGTAGCGAGAGCAAGCGTGCCATGTTAGAATCTAAATCCTCACCCAAAGCGCTGGTGGCGGAATTGGCAGACGCGCCAGCTTGAGGTGCTGGTGGGAGTAA
>TARA_B110000495_G_C23043752_1_pt1 | contig 20195 bp, 18 predicted proteins | sample TARA_B110000495 | Tara Oceans TARA_B110000495 (sample SAMEA4398219) | marine metagenome | biome: Polar Biome; feature: [MES] marine water layer (ENVO:01000295) within the mesopelagic zone...; material: water (ENVO:00002006), including particulate matter (ENVO:01000060) such as...... | reverse complement strand
ATTTCTATTTTTCACTAGAATCCAATAAAAATGATAAACAGAATTTTTATCATAAGGCATTTTATTATCTAAATTAATTTCATTAGCAAATTTCTTGGCAACCTTACGTCTCAATTTATTCATATAATCTAATTTTTTTAATTGTACTAAACCAATACCTGCAGAAATTTCACTCATATAATAATTCCAACCTAATTCTTTAACATTATATTCAGAATCCTTTCTATCTGTAATACCGCACCATCTTCTACTATTAAGAATATTTTTCATATTTCTATGATCTTTGTTATTAATTGATATTAAACCACCTGTTGGCATAGCAAGATTCTTGACGGGATGAAAACTAAAACAAATAATATCACTATGACTGCCAATTTTTTTTCCATTGTAATTTGCACCCATTGCATGAGCAGCATCCTCTATCAATAAACAATTATGTTGTTTTGATAATTTTTTTAAAGAATCTAAATTTGCTGAAAGTCCTCCAAAATGAACAGGTAAAATTACTTTAGTTTTTTTTGTAATTTTTTTTTTAACTGATTCAACATCTATGTTTAAGGTTTTAGGATCAATATCAGCAAAAACAGGAATTCCGCCATTGTATTTTATTGCATGAGCAGTACTTACAAAAGACAAAGAGGGTAAAATTACTTGTTTATTTTTGATATCAATAACTGAAAGAGCAAGATGTAATGCTGCAGTACCACTATTTACTGCAACGCAAGATTTTGTTAAGATATAATTTTTTATTTGTTTTTCAAATAGTAAAACATTTCCAGTTCCAGCACCTGAAGCCCAAAATCCAGATTTGAGAATATTTTTTACTTTAACATATTCATCATTTGTAATATACGGATCAAATAATTTAATAATTTTTTTCAATTAAATCATCTCTTTGATAGTAGTGAAAAAACCGTGGAATTATGCCATTCACCGTTACGCCACAATTTTTCTCGTAGTATGCCTTCTTGAATAAAATGCATTTTTTTAAACAGAGAAGAATTTTGGGGAGCATTATCAAAAATTTCAACCCATAATCTATGCATGTTAAGTTCACCAAATCCATAATTAATCAATAGATTAAGAGTATCTATTGCTTGTTTAGATTTTTGCCAATTTTTCTTTGAAAGTATAATTGAAATTTCAGCATTACGATTTTTCCAATCTATATACGTTAATCCACAAACTCCAATAAGTAAATTCTTTTTATCTAAAATTCCAAACATTAAAAATTCGGAAGGATTTTTCTTGTGAATTTTTTCAAACCAATCTTTTTGATGAATCATATTTAGTAATCGGTATTCTCTTACATGAACACGATTAGAATCATTGTTTCTCCATTTTTTTAATGTTTTAAGATCATCTTCTTCTAACGCTCTAAAATTTACAGTTGTACCTTCTAACATAATAATTTTTTTAAAATAGAACTAAAAAAACCTTGAGGTAGATTAAGATGTAATAAAACTGTAATAAAGTAAAAATGTAATATATTGGAACAAATAATAGATAATGAAAATATAAAATTATAGCATTATTAGCACGGAATCACGGATTTAAAGTATTAGAAAAAATTGTACAAGATGAAAAATTTGAAATCATTGCTGTTTTTACCCATAAATTAAATCCAAAAGTATATGATCCATCAATGCAAAAAAGAAGAGATTATTCAAGAAGTAAAACAACAAATCATTTCTTTATTTTCAAAATTAGCAATAGATTCATTAAATATTCTTCTTAAATCACAACATGAGAAAAAATAAACAGGTTTTCATCATTGCAGAAGCCGGTTCTAATTGGAGATTAGGAACTGCTAAAAGAGATTTGTTAATGGCAAAAAAATTAATAGATATTGCAAAAGAAGCAGATGCTGATGCAATAAAGTTTCAAACATACAAGCCTGAATCAGTTTATGTTCCAAACGCAGGGAAATCAGATTATTTATCAGAAGCAGGAATTGATGAATCAATTACAGAGATTTTTGAAGATTTATCAATGCCGTATGAAATGATTCCTAAATTATCAAAATATTGTATAAGTAAAGAAATTGAATTTATGTCCACACCATTTTCTATTGATGATGCAAAAGCAATTGATCCGTATACCAATATACATAAACTTGCATCATATGAAATTACACATATTAGATTATTAGAATTCTTAGCAAAAACAGGTAAACCATTGATAATATCTACAGGTGCTGCAACAATTGAAGAAATTGAATGGGCTAAAGAAATATTTTTTAAAAATAAAGGTACGGAATTGATTTTAATGCAGACAACTGCAAAATATCCAGCACCGTTTGATTCACTAAATTTAAAAACAATTCCCAACATGATTAAAAAATTTAATCTTAATGTAGGGTTATCAGATCATAGTAGAGAGCCTTTAGTTGCTCCAATAACAGCTGTATCATTAGGAGCTAAATTCATAGAAAAACACTTCACTATAGATAATAGATTACCCGGCCCGGATCATTCATTTGCTATAACACCAGATGAATTAAAAATTATGGTTAATGGAATAAGAAATTGTGAGAAATCATTAGGTGATGGAATCAAAAAAATACATCACGTTGAAGAAGAATTACGAGAGTACGCTCAAAGAGGAATTCAGGCTATAAAAAATATTAAAAAGAATGAAAATTTTGTAGAAGACAAAAATATTGCAATTCTTAGATCGGGTAAACAAAAAAGAGGGATTCATCCAAAATATTTATCCAAAATTGAAGGGAAAAAAAGTAATCGAGATATTTTCATAGGAGATGGAATTCAAAATGAAGATATTGTAAAAAATTGAATGGGTTTTAGTTGATCTAGATGGAACTTTAGCAGATAGTATTGAATATCTATTTCAGGCATACCTAAATTTTTTGAAGGATTTTGAAATTAAAGGAACTAAAAAAGAATTTAATTCATTAAATGGTCCAAACCTAAATCAAATAATTAAAATCTTAAAAAAAATCATAAAATAAAAGAAACAGAAAAAATATTATTTCAAAAGTATTTAGAAAAATTAAAACTTGTATACAAAAATGAGATAAAATTATTTCCAGACTCTTTAGAATTTTTAAATTATTTAATTAATAAAAAAATCAAAATTGGACTAGTGACGTCATCTAAATTAGAATTAGTAAATATTTTTTTTAGAAAAAAATAATCTAGAACAATTTTTTGACATAATAATTTCAGGAGATTTAGTAAAAAATTCAAAACCAGATTCAGAAATTTATGAAAAATGTTTAAAGAAAATTCAAGTGAATAAAAAACATATAATTGTTATTGAAGACTCAATTAATGGTATTACTAGCGCCTTTAATGCAGGATTGAAATGCCTAACTAGGAACTCCAATTTAAACATATTAAATGAATTAAGAAAATTTTTGAAAATTAATAGTCTTAAACTGTAACTTGCATGGTAATCCTAAAAAGGAATTAAATAAAATACAAAACATGGTTTATGTTTTTTGTGCCTATAGAGATTGGGCATTAGATTTGTATAAAGAATTGAAAAAAACATATAAAAAAATGATTATTATTGATAATCCTAAAACATTAACTTTTTCATACATAAACAAAATAAATCCAGAATACATTTTTTTTCCTGACTGGTCATGGATGATTCCTAGTGAAATTGTAAATAACTTTCAATGTGTTTGCTTTCATGAATCAAATCTTCCAAAATTTAGAGGGGGAAGTCCAATCCAAAATCAAATTGTAAGAGGAATTAAAAAAACAAAAAGTACAGCTTTACTAATGAATGATAAATTAGATGCAGGAGACATAATATTACAAAAAGAACTATTATTATCAGGTACAGTTAACGAAATATTTGAAAGAATGAAAAGAAATGATTTTGAAATGATTAAAAAAATAATTCAAGGAAAGTATAAACAAAAAAAACAGACGGGTAAATCATCAATTTATAAACGAAGAAAACCTGAACAAAGCGAATTAAAAACATTGAATTATTCCAATAAATTTCTCTACGATTTTATTAGAATGCTAGGAGAGCCATATCCAAATGCATTTATAAAAATTAATGATAAAAAAATGATTTTCAAATCAGCAAAATATGACGGGAAAAAAATATTTTTTGAAGGTGTGATTGAATGAAAATTTTAGTTATAGCAGCACATCCAGATGATGAAGTATTAGGGATGGGGGGATCAATTAAAAAAATGACCAAAGATGGTCATGATGTAAAAATTGCAATTATGGCAACTGGTATTCGTAGTAGACGTTCAACAAACTATCAAAATTTGTCCACATACAAAGAAAATTTGAATGATGAGGAAAAAATAAAAAAGCAGTTAATACAATTAAAGAAAAATGCTATTAGAGCATCTAAAATTTTAGGAGTAAAAAAACTAGAAATGTTTGATTTTCCTGATAATGAGATGGATAAAATTTCAAATCTTGAAATTACAAAATCTATTGAAGAATTAATAATAAAACATAAACCAGAAATTGTATTTACTCATTCTAAAAATGATTTGAATGTAGATCATAGAATTTTATATAATGCAACAATTACAGCTGCAAGGCCATTACCTAAATCAACAGTAAAAAAAATTTTAACATTTGAGGTTCCATCATCGTCAGAATGGAATTATCCAGAACAATTTTTAGCCAATACTTTCATAAATATAACTAAAGAACTTTCTTCAAAAATGAAAGCAATGGAAGCATACAAAAATGAAATACGTAAATTTCCCCATCCAAGATCATCAAAAGGTTTAGAAATTATAGCAAAGAGGTGGGGTACAGTTTCAGGATTTAGTGCAGCAGAAGCATTTCATCTAGTTAGAGAATTAAAAGATAGGTTCTAAAAATAATGGATATGATTTAATGACAGAGAAGATATTATTATGGATTAATTCTAATCCAATTCATTTTCCATTAGCATATCATTTATCAAAACAAAAAAATATTGAATTATACGCAATAATTGATGTTCCAGATAAACAAAAAAAATTCTTTAAAGAACAAGATCTCATAAATTTTAAAAAGATAGAATTCTATCATGATAATATATCTACAGAATTAGATGGTGATTCAAATTATTTAAATAAATTTGAAGAAGAAAATAAAATCAATTTATGGTTATTAGCATACAATGAAAGAATTTTGTTTGATTTTAATGAATACTATAAATTTAAAGAAAATGAAATATTATCAATTTTAGAAACAGAATGCAAATTTTTTGAAAAAATGTTAGAGGAAATAAAACCTAATTATGTCGTTATGAACGATACCATGTTACATCATGACCATTTATTTTATGAATTATGTAAATCTAAAAAAATTGAAACTTTGTTAATGTTAAAAACAAGATTTGGGCACAAAACAACTATTTCAAAAACTCCAGATATTATAAATTATGTTAAAAATGAGCCTAAAAATAATACACAAAAAACAACTAGTGAACTGTTAGATTATTTAAAAACCAATAATTTTTTTGATGTTGGAACAGAATTTGAAAATAATTTTCTTAAATCAAAAAATAGTATGTTAAATGCATTAATCAAATATGTTTTTTCAAAAAATACCAACCCAAAAACACATTATAGTTATTATGGAAGAATGAAAATTAAAGTTATTTTGATAACAATAAAAAATTTATTAAAAAAACAATTTAGACAAAAATTTATTGATAAAAATTTTATTAAAAATATTCCCAATGAAAAGTTTTTTTTATATACAATGCATCAAGCACCAGAAAGATCATTATTAATCACAGCACCATTTTATACAAATGAACTTGAAATAATTAAAAATATTGTTAAATCTTTACCATTTGGATACAAACTTTGCATTAAGGAACATCATTCAATGGATTCAAGAGATTGGAGAAAGGTTTCATTTTACAAAGAAATAATGAATTTGCCAAATGTCATAATGTTGCATCCTTCATTATCACCCTATGAATTAATCAAAAAAAGTTCATTAGTCATATCAATTTCAGGAACATCATCTTTAGAAGCAGCATTTTTTGAAAAACCTTCAATCGTTTTTGCTGAAACTTCATTTTCTCATATTAATTCAATTTACAAAATAGATCAAATAGAAAAATTACCTAATGTAATTAGATTAGCATTAAAAACTAAAGTAAATAATGAGGAATTAAATAACTATGTAAATATAATTAATGAAAATTCATTTATTTTTAACAATAATACAATAGTTGTTGATTTTCAACAAACTTTTACCCATGGGGGATTTTTAGCAGACATAGAATTATCAATTCCAAAAATGGAAAAATTTCTTAAAAAACATGAAAACCAATTTAAAGAATTAGCTTTAGAACATCTAAAAATAATAAATCAAAAGAATTAAGAATAATTAACATGTATGGGGGATTTTTTCTTCATAGATTCATACAAAGATAAAACAGTTTTAACAGTTTTAATTCCACTATCATAATTTACTGAAGGAGCTCTTTTTTGTTTAATGGAATCAATGAATTCATTAATTTCATCATAAAAACCATTTAGAGTATGAGAACTAGATCTATTTTGAAAAGGGTACTTAACTAGAGTAATTTTTTTATTAATTAATTCTAATTTACTTCCAAATTGTAAACTAATTTCTCCCTTATCTCCAAGAATTTTTGTAGACATATCTAATTTTCCAGGAGAAGGACTTCCATGAATACAGGTTGCAACAGTTCCGTTTTTTAACCATAAAATTACGATTCCAACATCTTCAACATTTTTCTTACTAATAGAATTCGAAAGATATGGAACATAGACTTTTTCTACATCAGATTTGAACCACCAAGTAATTTTATCAATAGTATGAACCAAATCAGTTATAAAAATACCTCCACCACTAATTTTTTTATTTTTAACCCAAGAAGGCATATTTTCAGTAGGTATTCTACCAGGGATATAATCAAAAGTATTAATCAATAAGGGTTTACCAATTTTTCCACTGTCCAATAATTTTTTCACCATTGTATTACAAGAAAAAAATCTATGAGTATGTCCAACCATTAAATTTTTTTTATTATTTTTCATCAGGTTATGAAGAATATCACATTCTTTAAATTTTGTTACAATAGGCTTTTCAACAAGTATATGTTTTTTATATTTAATACCTAATTTTATAAAATTAAAATGTAATGCATTAGGAGTACAGATACTAATTGCATCAATCGTGGAATCATGAAATAATTCTGAATAAGAATTAAAATATTTTGAATTATATTTTAACGATAAATTTTTAGAGACTGAGATATCTGAATCATAAAAACCAACTAACTTTACATCAGAGTTTTTTTTATATGCAATTGCATGTCGGTTCCCCATTCTTCCACATCCAAGAATGGCTACGTTAATTTTATTCATTTAATTCCCAATATTTGTAAATTCATCTTTATTAGAAATTATTTTTTGAATCGCAGAAATTAAATCATTTGCATCATCTATAGTTAAAGGAGGTCTCAAAATCATTGTGAGAATAAGTTCTTTCTCATAAAGACGTTCAGTAACTGGGCACAGTCCTTTATCATAATTTACTGAGCCAGAAAAATTTTTTAATGCATATGGTTTTGCATCGTGATAAATTGGATTAAGATACAATGGTTTCACATATCCTTTTCCAAATGGAATCCCTTCTGCATTTAATGCTTTAACAAATTGATCCCTTGGAATTCCAATAATTTCTTCATCGTATTTTAATGCATAAATGTAGTAAGAATGCTCCACATATTCTTTTTTAATATGTTCTAATCCATCAATTTTATCTATAGCTTTTGTAACATAAGCTGCTAATTTTCTCCTTTCAAGATTATACGCATTTAGTTTTTTTAATTGAGGAATCCCAATAGCAGCTTCTAATTCTGTTAAACGATACCCCCATCCTAAAAATTCTGTTTTATAAGTTCGTTCTTTTTGTTGGTCAAGAATTGTTTCACCATGATTTCGTACCATTCTTGCAATAGAAGCAATATTTTCATCATCAGTTACTAACATACCACCTTCTCCAACCGCAATATTTTTTGTTTCTTGAAATGAAAAAACACCACAATCACCTATTGTTCCGACATTTTTTCCTTTGTAAGTTGCACCAGGAGCTTGAGCACAATCTTCAATAACTTTTAAATTATTTTTTTTAGCAATTTCCATAATTCCATCCATTTCTGCAGGATGTCCAAAAAGATGAACTGGAATTAGTGCTTTAGTGTTACTAGTAATATTTTTTTGAAGTAAATTTGGATCTAAACAAAAAATATCATTTTGAACATCAGAGAAAACTGGAATTGCATTATGCCATAAAACACATGTAGCTGTAGAAGTAAATGTGTAAGGTGGTACAATTACTTCATTTTGAGGCTTTACACCAACAGAAACAACAGCAGCATGTAACGCAGAACTAGCGGAATTAAATGAAACAGCAAATTTTGTACCCACATATTCAGCAAAATTGTTTTCAAATTCTTTTATTTTCTTGCCTCCAAGAAAAAATTCTCCAGGCTGAGCCAAGAAAGTTGATAAGTTTCCACTATCTAATACCTCTAAAACAGATTTCTTTTCTTCCTCTCCAATAATTGGATGTTTAGGAAATGGTTGAGTTCTAATTTTTTCTCCTCCAAATAATGCTAAATTCATTACTAAAAATTAAATTTTTTTCTTTGATATAACCTTTGTTAGTTTTTAATTTGAATGAATTTTAAATCCAGTATTTTTTATCGGTAAATGAATTATTTTTTTCTGACGATAAGACAATAGGCTTGCTACAATCATTTCTAAAGAGTAGTAACCATCTTGTCCAGTACATAGAGGTTTATTATTTCCTAAAACACTTAAAATAAAATTATTCATGGATTTTGAAATATCCATTGCAGAATTTGTTTTAATTGATGAGATTTTTTGAGATGTGAGACCAGTAAAATTCTTAAAAAACTGTTTTTTTGTATAATACTTTACAGTATTTAATACCATATCGATTTTTAATCTACCTAAATTTCCAAAAATATCCATTTCCATTAATCCATAATTTTTTAGTGGTAATGAAATCATATTACATTGAATTTTATTTTTAAATTTTATCAATAAATCTAAATTAGGATCTTGTGGATTTTTTGATTTTTTAGCTATTAAATTAGATTGTATAGTATCTACTTCACCAAAAAATAATCTTAAAATATCAAAAATATGAGAACCTGTATTACTAATACCTCCACCATAATACAAAGTAACATTTTCAATATCACCTATCAATCCATTTTTGATTTTATCTGAAAGTTCATGATAAAATGGATCAAATCTTCTTTGATGATTAATTGCAAGAATAATATTATTATCCTCACATAATTTTATAATTTTTTTAACGTGTAATAAGGAATCTGAAATAGGTTTTTCAATAATAATTCCTTTTATGTTAAATTTAGAAGCAATTTTAACAGTTTCTAAATGAGAATTGGCTCTTGTACATATCGATAAACAATCAAGATTTTCATTTTCTAACATTGATTGTATATTTGTATAATTATTTTTTAAATTATATTTATCACTATATTTTTTTACTAATTTTTGATCAATATCACAAAGACTCACTAAATCAGTTTTTTTATTATAATTATAAAATGATGAATGAGTTTGAATTGTATTCTTTATTGGATTATCATCAAAACTGCAACCAATTCGGCCACAACCAATAACAGCACATTGTAATTTAGACATAAAATAATTTTTTAATATGTATAATTATGTCTTCCTTTCATTAAATTTTTTTAAATTCATCTAAATTTTATTCATAAAAATTTTTTCTTCTACTACTTTAATTTTATCTTCAGGTAAAGCGGGGTATTTTTTTCCCAATGTTTTATCCTGCGGAGTAGATTTTATTGAACCGGGGGAAATATTTTCTAATATATCAACAAGTAGAGAAATACATTTTTTCATTGCTTTTATTCTAACTTCAATTAATGATTTACAATCATCATAGGTAATAGTTCCTTTTTTTATTATTGGTCCTGAATCAATACCAATATCTATAAAATGAATTGTAGCTCCAACAAGATCATCATTTAAAATAGACCATCCAACACAATCTAGACCATGATATTGTGGCAATATTGCAGGATGTGAATTTATAAATCCATATTTTGCAGTTTTAATAATATGATCTTTTAGAATTCTAGTACCACCCAAAATAACATAATCAGGCGAATAAGATGTTAATAAATTCTCACAACAATCATCATTATGATTCTCAACATAATGAATGTCTATATTTTTATTTTTAATCAGTTCATCTAGCATTTTTGGATTATAAAAATTATTTTTTAAATAATTTCTAGTATTTTCTGCAAGTTTAGATTTATGTTCAACAATAATGGCTTTAATAGGAATATTATTTTTTAGAAGTGAAGATAAAATTGAACGGCCATGAAGATTTTCAACAGTCATTAAAAAAACTATTCTAGTGTTATTGGACATGATATGAGTTATTATTTTACTTATAAAAATTATCTTGAATTATCTAGTATTTTACATGCATTTTATTGATGTTAAGTAAATTAGGATTTTGTTTTAATAATAATAAAATATCATTGGTTGTAAAAATTTTTGATTTACATGAAAGATCGTCATATATTTTAGATATTAATTTTAAATCTTCATCATAATCAAGAGTTAATCTATAATTTGCCAAATTTATTTCATTTTTTATATTTTTACAATTAAATTTTATAGAATTCTTAATTATATAATCAGTAAAATACTCTTGCTGATTATCAGTAAGTAGTATCTTAGATAATCTTTCTAAAAAATTTACTGAGATTATTTCAACATCTAATCCATCAGGAAATGTTCGTTCCAAAGTATTACTAACAAAATCAATAGACGAGTGTTTATTAAAAACAGAAATTAGTTGATCTACTAAAATAGGATCAACTAATGGACAGTCGGCAGTTATTCTAACAATAGCAGTAGCATTAAATTTTTTAGCAGCACCAAGTAACCTATCAACTAATCGAGATTCAGATCCTCGAAAAAGAGGAATTTTTTCATAAGTAGCAAAATCTTCAAGGATGTCATTAGATGTATCTGTAGAAGTGGCAATACAAATATTTTCTAAATTTTTACAAGTTTTTAGACGTTGATAAATATGCCATAAAAATGGTTTATTCAAAATTTCCATCATTACTTTTCCAGGTAATCTAGTAGAACCCATTCGAGCCTGAATAATACCTAAAATCATTATATTTTTTAAACTATAAAGGTCAATATTAAATCTAATATTTAATTACAGGTTTCATGATTGAACCATTCAAAAAACTTTCAACATTATTTTCTTGAATTGCTTTTTTACAAATTTTCATACTTTTTTCGACAACAATTAATGTTTTTTCTAAATCATTAAAAGAATGAGAATAAGACAATAGTACATTTCCAGGTCCAAATAAAACTCCACGTTTTATACATTCTTGATAAAATAAACTTTGTAATGATAATGATAATGTATCATTAATATTACAAAAAATTTTTGAACGACATGGAATTCCTTCAATAGTGATACTCAAATTTAATTTTTCAGATATTTCATTAAATCTAGAAATAAAGTATTTTCCCATTTTCCAAATTTTTTTAATTACAGGTTTTTCAATTAATGTATCAATCACAGCATTTGCTGCAGCTAAAGAAAGAGTTTCTCCTCCATACGTTGTTGAATAAAAAATATCATTAAATTTTTCCATTATGAATTCTTTTCCAGTTATTGCACCAAGGGGCATTCCATTTGCAATTCCCTTACCAAATACAGCTAAATCGGATTGAACACCAAAATATTCTTGTGCACCCCCATTAGCCATTCTAAATCCTGTCAATACCTCATCAAAAATTAAAATTGAACCATGTTTTTTTGATAATTTCTTTACATCAGTTAAAAAATCTTTTTTAGGATATTCAAGAATCATAGGTTCCATATAGATAGCTGCAACTTCATTTTTCCATTCTTCAAAAATAATTTTTAATGATTCAAGACTATTGTATTCAAATTTCTTTATCATGGAATTTAATATATTAGGAATACCTTCATTTCTACTTGTAGTAACAGTATACCAGTCATGCCAAACTCCTCCACCTCCACAATATGCAATATTATTTTTTTTAGTGTAGGCTCTTGCAGCTCGAATAGCACCAGTGCCCGCATCTGAACCAGTTTTAGAAAAACGAACCATATCAGTACCAGGGATAATTGATTTAATTTTTTCGGATGTTTCTACCTCAAGATAATGTGGAATTGAAAATGAAATTCCTTTAGACAATTGTTTCTTTATAGAATTGTTAACTGCAGCATAATTATAACCTAGAATTATTGGACCTAATGCTAATACATAATCAATGTATTCATTATTATCAACATCATAAACATGTGAACCTTTACCGTGGGATAAATATGTAGGATAAACACCTTCAACATAGCTATAAGGGGCTTTACTAAAAGTTTGAGATAGTCCAGGAATTAGCTTTTTAGCTTTTTTAAGAAGTTTTTTTGAATTTTTTAACTGATTCATATATAATTCACATCGTTGTTATAAAAATAAGTTTTACTCATAATAAACATAATTTAAAAATATTTATAAAATATTAGATGTTATAATGGATTTTAATTCAGATTTAGATAATAGTTTAACAGTGTCTGAGGAATAGTTATCTTTTAAAGTAGTATTTTTTAGTTTGGAAACAGATTTTGGAATAATATTTTCAACTCCAGGATTACTAATTATATAATCAAACGAAGATTCTGTAGTGTTAATAATTTCATCTTTAATTAATAACATTTCATGATCTTTTTCACCGGGTCTTTTTGAAATTTTTTTTACGTTAATATTTTTTACATCAGATAATTCTAAAATAGCATCTTTCATAGTTTCTACTGAATAAGATTTCAATTTAGGGACAAAAATATCACCAGAACGTCCATGTTTTAATGCTCTAAAAATTAAATCTGTAGCTTGATTCATAGTTATATTAAATCTAGTCATTGCAGGATCAGTAATTGTGATCTCATTTCTTTTCTTAATTGAATCTAAAAATTTTGGAAGTATTGAACCTCGACTTCCTAAAACATTCCCATATCTAACACTCAAAAACTTTCCCTCAAAACCAGCATAAAAGTTGGCTGAGGCAAATATTTTTTCCATCAAAAGTTTTGTGGCGCCATACGTGTTAAGTGGAGATACTGCTTTATCAGTACCTATAGCTATAGCTTGTTTTACTTTATTTTGAAGGCAACACCAAACTACATTTTGAGAACCTACTACATTGGTTTTGATAGCTTCAAATGGATTATATTCAGCAATTGGAACATGTTTGATTGCTGCAGTATGAAATACAATATCTATATTATGCATAGACATAGACAATCTTTCTTTATCACGAATATCTCCAACCAAGAATCTTAGTCGAGGATCATCAAGAGACTCAGACATTTGAGTTTGTTTTAATTCGTCTCGACTGTAAAGCCTAATAGTATCTACATCATATTGTAACAATCTTTTTGTTAATGCTTGGCCTAATGAACCAGTTCCACCTGTTATCAAAATTTTCTTGTTTTTAAACACAAATTCTACTTTACCAAGGCATACAATAATGTTTTCTATGCATAAAATGAATAATTTTTACAAGAAATTACTTAAAAAAAACTACATCATATTTATAAAAAATATATTTAATAACAAAGTTCTGTAATAATCAAAAAATCATATAAGTTGTTATTTTTATGGAATTTATCATGTTATTATGAATCAATTTACTTCTATCGTACACTCATTATATGAAAAAAGCATATTTTCTCCATTTTACTAAAATTACCTAAAAATCATCAAAATAAAATTTTATGATTTAATCTAAAGTATCATATGTGCAATAACAAAATTGAATTAAAATAATATCAACATCATATGAATTAAAAAAATAAAAGATGTGATGTAATTATTAAAAATATTTAAATTATTATAAAAATAATTATGTTATTGAATATTATTCTAAACTTTTCTTTATTATAAAATAAATTCAAATATAATATTAGAATTTAAAATAAATAAAATTTTCAGGATTTCCATCATATAAAATTAAAATAGAAAGAAAAATTGAGAATAAAAATAAGCACCAAATAAATGGATTCAATTTAGAAAGTTTTTCTATTAAAACTTGTTTTCTAAAAATAATAAAATGAAAAACTAAAAATAAAATTAAAATCGCTACAGAAAGTTTATGAGATGTAATAAAAAATATTGTTTCTGATATTTGAAAATCTAAAAATACATATTTTTGCATTGAGTATACAATACCATCAAAATCATTAACTCTAAATGGTATCCATGTTAAAAATATCAAATATTGTGTAATTAGTATGGATATTATTTTTCCAGACTTTGTTTTAAAAAATGAAGTATATTTTGAATTAGAAAAGCGACTTTGTAAAATTTTATCTATACTTAGATATATTCCATGTAAAATTCCCCATATAACAAAATTCCAAGATGCACCATGCCATAAACCTCCTAAGAACATAACAGTCATCAAATTCAGGAAAATTCTACCTGAAGATTTTTTATTTCCACCTAATGGAATATACAAATAATCTCTCAACCAACTAGACAAAGAAATATGCCATCTTTTCCAAAAGTCAGATGGAGATGTTGCAAAATATGGTTTATTAAAATTCATAGGAAGTTTGAATCCAAGAATTAAAGCTACACCAATTGCAATATCAGAATATCCTGAAAAATCACAATAAATTTGAATCCCAAATCCTATGGCTCCCAGTATAATAGTAAAAGAATCAAGACCAATTGGATTGGCAAAAATATCATTTACTAAGGGAGCAATATTATCCGCAAAGAACATTTTTTTAAAAAAACCTAAACTCATGATAGTAATTCCAATTTTGAGATTTGGATTTTGAAGAATAATTTGACGAATCCCATTTGAAGAAGCATTATCAAATTTTTCTCTTAATTGAGGCAGAAAATCTTTGGCTCTTACAATTGGACCTGCAACTAATTGTGGAAAAAAGGATACAAACAATGCAAATTCTTTCAATGTTTTACTGGGTTTTAGATGTCCACGATAAATATCGACAGTGTAGCTGATAGTTTGAAATGTATAAAATGATATTCCTATAGGTAATGCTAAATTTAGTAAATATAATTCGGATATACCAATAGAATTAGCAAGAGTGTTAAATTGTTGAATTCCAAAATCAGCATATTTAAAAAATCCCAATAATCCAAGATTTCCAGATAAACTAATAATTAGAAAAAATTTTTTTCTTCTAATACTTTTAGAATTAAAAATTGCTTTACCGGCATAGAAATCTAATACAGTTGAAAATATCAATAAAGTGATTAAAATATTACTTGAAAAATAGAAAAATACGTAACTAGAAATTAACAGAAAAATATGTTGAAATTTTTTATACTTTAAAGCAGATATTATTGCCAACACAAGAACAAAAAATACAATAAATTCTATTGAGTTAAAAAGCATTATGAATCAATTTGAAGAAGTAATTTACTAATATCTTCCGAAAAAAAATTAGTTTCGTTGTTTATTGCTAAATGAGTATTATCGTACCATACGTTATTTTGTTCATATTTATTATGTAATTCATAAATAGGGATATCTAAAGATTGATTTAATTCATTTAGAATCAAATTAAAATTATTTTTTTGGGATTCAGATAAAGATTCAAGGAAATATATAGAATGGGGAGTTGTAAAAACAACTAATTGAATATTGTTATTTTGTATTTGAGTTATCATATTTTTTAATATATGAAAATTAATGTTAGAATTAGGTGAATTTATTGACCACACAAGAGAACGTTGTATAAATTCAGTTTTTTGTAAAATTGAAGGATCTGTAGAAATAGAATATTCACCTAGTCTTTCAAAGAAGGGATGTTTTTCATTTACTTTAGTATCTAAGTCATTTGATTGAAATAATAGACTTATTGTTCTAATAAAAGCAAATTTTGGATTATCTAAAATTCCATTATTTAATGACGGTACAACAATTTCTAAAATACTATCAAATTTAGGGATTGTTGGTAATAATTGAATATCATTTGTTTGATATGTTCTTCCAGCACTAGCAAAATCTCGATAGTCTATTCCATATACAATTATTTTTGGTTTTTTAGAAATTACCATATCAATAGTTCTATTTCTATTTTCAGGATCATCAGACCCTAATCCTAGATTATATACAGAGTAATCCTTCTGATTTTTTTTCAAATTATTCTCAATAAATAATTCATCTAAAGAAAATATATGACTAGAACCTAAAAGAAAGATGGTATTTTTATTAGGTAATTCTTGTAGATAAAAATTTTTTTGAGTTAAATAATCAACATCTGGAAGATTAGACATAATAATTAAAAATACAAAGATTGTAAAAATTAGTGTAAGAGTAACATACAAAGCTGTTTTTGATACAGATGTTAGATTTTTTTCTATGTTCACTTCAATTATTCATTAGTTATTGAATATATTGTTTATAATAAGAAAATTTTGAAAAATAAATTAAAAGAAAATTTCTAGATTATAGTTCAATAAGATCATCTTTTCTTGTTTCTAAAATTTTTTTTGGGTTACCACCACTCCAACCCTTTTCATTTGAATATTCTTCTAGAGTAATACAATTTGCTCTTCTTTCAACATCTTTAGTCATATAACGTACACCATGTATAGAATATTCTGAATCGTGAAATAATGCCATAGTATTATCTAAATTATCTGGTTCAAATAATATAGATGACTCATCAATATCTTTGGCCATATATGTTCCACCAGGATCACCCTTTTTCCAACCTTTTGAGAAAAATGAAAACATAACCAAAGTGCTTGGACCAACATTATGAACATGTGGTAATTGGAATCCTCCTTTAGTATATGAAACAAAATGAAATAATTTTCGTTTATTTACAGGTATTCCCGAAAATTTTCTAAAATTTTCAATAAATTCTTTGGTACAAGTATATCTTTGAAACTTGTTCCAATATTCATTAAAATTTGGATCATCTATATTTTCAACAATATCATGTTGTCCAAATCCACCCCAAATCTTGGAAAATTGTGATCGTGATAAATCAGAACCATCTTGAAAAGTGGATAGATCAGGGTATCCTTCATACAATTTTTCATAAAATTCTCTGTGAAAAAATTCCCTTATGAAACCAAAGCGAAATGGTTTTTGGTTTTTAAAAGATTCAGACTCCTTGAAAACATTTTCCCAATTTACAATTCCTGAAAAATCTTCCATGTTATTCATCAGTGTTATTTTCTAGAGGAGATATCTCTAATGCATCAGTATTAACTTTGTAGAGTACACCAGTAAGCACCATTTTATAGGCTTTATTAATAAACGGAGATAAAATTTTAGCTTTCAAACTTAATTTTAAATTAATAGTTGAAGAAATTTTTGTTCCAGATACAGTATTTTCAAACATCATATCTATGATTGAATTTTCTGCAGGACCAGATAAAATTTTTGTTTGGAGTAAATTATCATTTAATAAAGAATGAGAACAAGTCTGAATAATTGATTTTTTTAAAATTGAGGAAAATACAATTTCTTCTTCAGTAATTGTTTCATCTTTAGTTGATTTTATTATTTTAATACTTTTAAGCTGATCAGGCAAATATTTCAAAAGTCCTTCATAATCAGTCAAAATTTTAATCACAGATGTTTTTTCTGCAGGAATATTAATTGAGAATTCTAACAATTTATTCATAAATATGATCAATAGTATATAAAATATACTTATGATTACACATCTGCACGAATAATTATTCGTAATACACATAGTCTAGTAAATTTTCATAATAAAAATAGAAGAAAAAATGAGTGTTGGAATAAATGGTAGACAATAATATAAAATCAAAAATCAAAAATATTGGATTTATGGGAGTTGCAAATATTTTTGGTACAATCATCTCAGGATTATTTTGGTTGTATATTGCAAGTTTAATGGGTGTAGAAAACTATGGACAAATAGGATTCTTGATGGGAATTGCTGGAATAGCTAAAGCAGTAGCAATATGGGGCAGTGATAAAGCTCTAACAGTTCTTACGGCGAAAAATATTAACATTCAATCTACAATATACATTATTTCTTTTGTAACAACTGCAATTACAGCTATAGCGCTTTATTTTATGTTAGACAGTATTGGATTAAGTGTTTTTCTAGTAGGAGCAATAATTTTTAATTTAGTAATTGCAGAAACACTTGGAAGAAAACAATACAGCCTATATTCAAAATATGTTATACTACAAAAAGTATTTTTTGTTGTATTAGGAATGCTATTTTATTATTTAATTGGACCAGAAGGAGTTCTAGTAGGATTTGGATTTTCATGTTTACCATTTAGTTACAGAATATATCAATCACTAAAAAATAATAAATTTAATTTTAAACTTTTAAAGAAAAAATTTGGATTTATAACAAATAACTACATTAATGATCTTGTTGATCAATTTGCAGTACAAATTGATAAAATCATAATAGGTCCAATTTTTGGATTTATGTTATTAGGAAATTATTATTTTGCAATGCAAATTTTTAACATGCTTTCAATGGTACCAGAAATAGTTGCAAAATATACACTGCCAGAAGATTCTAGTGGAGTGTCAACTAAAAAAATTAAAATTTTAACTATTATTATTTCAGTATTGTTAGCGTTAACTGGAATATTTGTGGTTCCAATCTTAATAGCAGCATATCTTCCAGACTATAGTAAATCATTAGAAATTATTCCAATCATCAGTCTTGCAATTATTCCCACAACAATTACGTCTATGTACACATCTAAATTTTTTGGAAATGAACAAAGTAAAATTATATTGATTAGTAGCATAATTCTCATCATAATTCTTGTTCCGGGAATAATAATTTTAGGAAAAACCATGGGAATAATGGGTTTAGCAGTAATTTTTGTAATATCAGAAATAATAAAAAGTATTTTTTTAGTTATTACAGATATTTATCTTGAAAAAAGGAAATCTTTTTTATAAAAACGATTAAAATTTAATTTATGATACAATAATGAATGAAAAAAATATAAAAAAATATTCAAGATCAATTATTGAAAAAAAGATTGGTTTTTTTGTAAGTCATCAATATTTGATGCTGACAATAATAGGAATAGTTGCAATTGGAATAAGATTATATTATTTTCAACCAGATATACCATTTTCAATGGATAGTTTAGAATATTTTATTTATAGTTTTGATAGTAGTATTCAAGGAAATCTTCCCAACAATTATTCACCAGCAAATAACGGATGGCCAGCATTAGTAGGAGTATTTTTCTCATTATTTCATTTTGATGAACCAATTTATTATATGCAATTACAAAAAATTATATCAATAATAGTTTCTACGATAACTATCATTCCAATTTATTTTTTGGGAAAATATTTTTTTAATAATAAACTTAGTTTAATTGCAGCAAGTTTTTTTGCATTTGAACCAAGAATAATACAAAACTCACTAATGGGGATAACTGAGCCTCTATACATTTTGTTAATTTCAATTAGTCTAACAATGTTTTTATCTAAAAATAAAAAAATGTATTATACATCATTTGGAATAGTAGCGCTTGCATCAATGGTAAGAGGAGAAGCAATAATTTTATTTTTTGTTATGTCAGTAATGTTTTTTATAAAAGATAGAAAATCATTTAAGGTAATTCCAAAATATGTTCCTGCAGTTTTAATTTTTATTTTAATTTTGTTACCAATGTCTGCATACAAATCAGAGATTCATGGTGATGATAGAATATTTGGGAGGGTTATTGAAATAATAAAAATTCATGTGTTAACACCTGAAGAAAATACTGAAGAATGGAAAGAATTAACATCAAATCAACAATTAGGAATTAAAGAAAGAAATGGTCTAGGAATAAATTTTATATTAACAGGAATACAAAATTTTGTTAAATTTTTAATTTGGAATATGATTCCAATATTTATCATATTTGTACCAATAGGAACTTTGCTAATCTTAAAAAATATAAATTACAAAAAAATAACCATCATTGCATCATTAGTAGGCTTATCAATACCTGCAATTTATGCATATTCAATATCAATAATGGATACAAGATATCTATATGCATTATATCCAATGTTAGCCGTAATTTCAATTTTTACAGTAGAAAGATTTCTTCAAAAAAAT
>TARA_B110000495_G_scaffold85445_1_pt1 | contig 20407 bp, 19 predicted proteins | sample TARA_B110000495 | Tara Oceans TARA_B110000495 (sample SAMEA4398219) | marine metagenome | biome: Polar Biome; feature: [MES] marine water layer (ENVO:01000295) within the mesopelagic zone...; material: water (ENVO:00002006), including particulate matter (ENVO:01000060) such as...... | reverse complement strand
AATTGTTTGAATGCGCTCATTCATTAGAAGTCTAACTTAATCCTTACTAACAATTCCTTAGTAAAGTCCTTAAGTAATGGTCTTGATAGTTTTGCTACAGCTACCAATTCCTGATTATCATTATATAAACCTACTGATGTAATATATACTTGAGGATCATTAATAAAGGTATCGTATAATACAGCACCTGTTGAACCTGAAATAAATGATGGGTTTGTTGAATAATTAAATTCATCATTTCTTGCTCTAGCAAATATAAAATCGGAAGATAAGGATTCGTTTGAGTTTAATGTCCACCCTGGAGATGTAGTTGCTAATCCTCCTTTATTTAACCTATTAAATAATAATCCGGGGTTGTTTTGAATGGAGTTTGTTGTTCTATCAGATACCATATCAATCCCTCCACCAGCATATGAACTTGAAAGGGCTTCGCCGTTTAGTAAGACTAAACCTACATCCGGTAAGAACCAACCATATGAACCTGAACTTTCACTCCACCCACTAGTATTAACACCAGTGAAGACAGCACCTGCTGAGCCTGAAACCATGTTATATACTCTACCAGCTTCAGTAAATACAGCAGCACCTCCTAATTGACTGTCATCTGTTAAATAAAGTGGTTCGTTATTTGCCGATCCACTTAAAGTTAATGTCATAGTACCTGGAAGTAGTTCTTGTTTAAATCCTGATCTTTCAACTGGTAAAGCATAAAAGAAGGAAGATGATTGGTTACCAAATACAAATGAATTCTCTTCATCTCCTAAAATTAATGATCTATACTGACCATAATTTGTTCTTGTTGGGGATAGTTGATTAACATTTGGATTATATAGTAAACTACCACTACCTTGAGAATCACAATATGCTATTGCAAATTGTACGGAGCCGGTTGCTTCTTCTGAACCATATATGTTGTAATAAAACTGCCCAGTAGTACTTGCTACTTGAACGGAAGATGTAAAATAACTTGTAAGGGTTGGTTGATGGTTCTCCCATACAGTATCAGCAACATTATCTGTGCTGATTACTAAATCTCTAGGGTCTAATATTTGAAATGCTCCACCCGCTGTTGTTTGTAGTGCCATGTTTTTTTATATTTTTATGATGTTCTTCTTATTGTAATCGGTACCTGTAATCTTGCTCCTGAATCTCTTCCAGTAATTGTTAGAGTACCATATAGGGCATTTCTTGCAGTTCCAAATAAAGTATTAATACCAGTTGCTGTTAATGTTACTGAAGTTCCTATTACTGTTTTAGATACATTTGTACCGTTTGTTTGAGTAGCATTTAGTTGTAATGATGCTTTATTGTCAATACCTGTAGCTATTACTGAACTAAACATTCTAACGTCACTTACTGTAAATACATATCCTGATGATTCTACTACTGAATTTCCACCTAAATAATTTAATGTGTTTACTTTAACAACATAAGGTTCTGTTTGAGCAATAACTGGGTTAGCATTACCAATAGCAAGAGTAGGCATTTTTGCCGTATCTCTAGGTAACGTTACTAACTTATACTTCATCATTTGCATTTCATCTGGAAATGCTTCTAATAGAGGCATGTTTTCAATTGCTTCCCCGTAATATGCAGAACCTGATGGGTTTGTAGGGTTGTAAAGAGTATAGTCAATTTCATCATCTGCTAAAGCAAACTGAGTGATATTGAAAGAACCATCCCCTTTAGCTAGGAGTTCTCTACCTTTAGTGGTTAGAATAGCATCTACCGTTATTACTTGATTATTTAAATATCCCATTGTTTAATTATTTTATTTATAAATATACGTTTTTTTTGTTCTTATTCCAAGTTTTAAATATCATTAATCATCTAATTCATCCCAATTTGATACTTCAGATGTAGTGTCCTGGTTAAAGGCATTATTAGATTTTAATTTAATGATTAATTCATTTACATTTCTTCTTTGTACTGCTGATAAATCATTAGGGATAATGTAACCATCTCCTGATGGAGTTATTGAACCTTTAGATCCTGATGGAGATATTTGATTTAATACTACTCTATCATCTGTACTTACTCTTTTTCTTATAGTCATATTATAAATGCTACCTTTAGGTATTTGAAGAGCTAATGTTGCTGGGTCTGGATTTACTATAATTCTATCATATACAAATGCAGGATCAAAAGGATTGCTATATGGGTTAGAGGCCGCGGTATTTGATAGAATAGGACCATATCTCCATATACCTTCAAAAGTATTCGGAATAATTCCTGTTCTAATAATTTCGCTGTTAGTTCCAAACAACCACTTAGAAGAAGCTGGAGTTGTTGGATAAGACCAACTACTACCTAAACACGCTACAGTTACTGAAGTTGATGTTTTAGAAATGGAGGCAACTGGTCCATAACCTATAGTTGTATCATCTCTATTATTACTATTAGCTGCAAAGAATATTGTTCCATTTTCCTGTGCTTGTTGAAATCTTCTAAAAACTTCATCTACACTGTAAGGATTTATTGTGGATCCTTGTCCTTGGAAAGAAGGTGATGTAGCTAATCCAGAGAATGTTAGATTAACTCCACCCCCCGAAAATGCAACTGCATCACTTATTAATAGTGGTGGTGGTAATTCGTAATCTATAACCGTAAAGTCTTGTGTTGCTACTGGGGGGTCATCTGTTGATGTAGCAAGTACCGTAGGGGAAATATAAGATATTCTGATTTCATCTCCCTTTTCAATTAAAAGTTTTGTATCTACTGGTTGTGGATACACTCCAAGTCTTGACTCGCTAAAATTATAAGTATAATAATTATTAGGATCATTAATATCACTTATTATAGGAAATGCATACCTCCCAGCCCCTGTTGTACTACCCGCTATGTTTATATTAGCTAAAAGACTTGAGAATACTGATGAACAGCCCCAATAAGAACCAATATCATTACTAGAATTATAGTTTTGGGTTACTAAAGTTATAGTGGATGTTGGGTTAGGACCATCATAAACACTAGATGAATTTAAAACACCCATACTGAGTATAGTATTGATACTATTTAATGTGCTTATGGTAGGGCCTACTATTTTAAAGAGATTACTTGCTGCTGGTTGATATGATGAAAGTAGAAGTGGGAATTCAATTTCTGCTGGTGGTCCTTGTAATTGTAAAAGACCAAAACCTCTATTAGTAGAATAATTTGAACTTGCTGTAAAAGCCATCGCTACTGCTGATTGGGTTACAAACAGTTGTGTGAATGCCGTACTTTGTGATAAACTAGAAGGTAAATTTAAATATTGTGGGCTACCTCCTACAGTACCTCCTAAAAGACCTTTTTCAACTACCAATGCATTATTCCCACCCCCACCAGTAAATAAGAAATCAGGTTTGTTGAAGGATTGAGTTACTGAATTTAATTGGGGTAATAATTGATTTGAAAAATATGCTGAAAATTCTTGACCACCCGCTAATATTTTTACAGAACCTACAGTTAAAGAAGTATATTCTAATTTTAATGATGATGATACAGATGAGAAATTTCTATAGGCGTTATTGTAAATAACCGAAGCATTTCTCCCTGGGGTGAATGTTGAAGATACTGGAATTAAATTATCATTATTTCCATTTACCCTTGATGATGAGATTCTTAAATTAGATGAACCCTTAATAGCATTCATAGGTACTTGAATAAGTTGGTCTATGTCAAAAGTAGTTGTGTTAAATACTTCTCGACTTTCACGGGATGATTTAAAGTGAGCAAAGTAAATTGGATTAGACTCTATAACTGCTGTTTGACCATAAGAATTATCTCCTGCCCAACTGCCAGTTTCCCCCGTTTTAAATCTGATTTTATTTTCTCTAAATAAATCACGCTCTAAAGCAACACTTGTAATACCTTGTGGAAAACTCCCTGAAGGTACTGGTGTTGGGAAATTGTAATCAGCTGATGTTATTTTTGTTCCTAAATATCTTGGGATAATATTTGATAGTGATGTGTAAAAACTATCATTCACTTGTGCTTTTGCAGCTGTATTATCTATTATAGCTTGAAGATTTACAGGGGTTTCAATACCATTCCCATAATCTAATTCTTGAACATATGTATTTTTTTCACTCCCAGTAGCATTATTAAATAGTGTATTAAAAGGTGAGTTATCAAAAATTAATGGGTTACCAACAAGACTAGGGTTAAAGTTAAATAACTGAGCTGGTTGGGACTTAACTGGAATCCAAGTGTTAGTGGATGAACCATTATAATCATTCCCTCTTATTGTTCTACTACCAGTATTATAATACCAATAAAGATTATTTGAATTTGGGGAGTCTACTGTTAGTAAAGGACCTATTTTATCCGTTAATCCTTGATAGAATTCTGATCCTGAAAGGCTATTTATAATTGGTGTTGATCCAACTTGAAGTGAAGCGTCTAATTTAAATTGAAAAGTAGGATTAGCTAAGAAAGTTGCTGTATTATCGTATATTTGGTCTGTAGTAGGATCTATACTAAACTTATTTAATGCTAATGCTAATGGAGTATAAGTATACGAATCAGGTATACATCTTGTCCCATCTGTTGATCCTAAAAAGACTTGACGGTATTGGAAGAAACTTCCAGATGAAGGACCAAATAAAAACGATGTTGCATTTTTACCAGCAACTATAGAAATTGCTTGTGAAAGTGAAACGTGGTAATTACTTACATAAGTTCGGGCACTTTGGGTTACATTCAAATTTTCACTATCCAATATAGTACCACCGTTTTGCGTTTCTATAGTTAAATAGAAAGGTGAAGAGCTAATTCCAGGGACATTATATTTACCCATTGATGAATTAGCATCAGGGGGTGCTATTAATAATCCTCTAGGTCTAAAAAGAGTACCGTCTACATTACCCCCCACTACATAATAACCTATATTTGAAGCATCTGCAGGGAATAATGTAGAATGGATATGATTTGATTTTATTGCTGAACCACCGGTTCCAAAATATGTTTTAAATATTGTTTCATTTCCTGGATCTAAGGTAGAACCATCTGAACTTCCGGTTATTGCAAATTGGAAGATAGGTGATAAAGTGTTAACCCCGATGTCATTTAAAGATGAGGTAAAACTATTATCAATATAATCATTAAAATAAGGGGCATCAAAAGGATCATTAAGAGTTAATCTTTGCTGTTCTTTTACTGCTGCGCCACCTGAAAATTTAATATTGTCATTAACACCAACTCCGGGAAGTACTGTACTTATATAATCATTTTCATCTTCGTCAAATCTGTTAATAAACGCCGCTAGAATAAAATACTTATCAGGAATAGATACACTTTCGAATAAAACTAGAAAATTCTTCCCAATGTAATCTGCGTAAGATTGGAGAAAAAAACTATTAATCCAACTCCATGCAACATCTACATCTGTAAATACCTTTACAATCATGTTTGGGGTTGTTAAGGCTGAAAAATCACCAATTTCTGTAAGTTTTTGTGGATAACCGAAGAAGGGGGCGGATGCAATTGGGTATACAATACCTGAAGATGCTGAAATATAATACTGTGTATCTCTTAACTGTAAGGATGTGTATGGGTTATCTAATAGGGATTGTGTTGTTACTGTTAAATTACTTCCACTATATTCCCCATTGTAAAATTCATCTTGAGAATTGTGTACTTCAAAAACACTACCTGAGACTGTATTATTTTCTACAATCCAAGATTGGGTTACTTCTGAATATAAAAGGCTTTGTGTGTATTCATTAAAAGGGTTTGGAACACCCCCTGCACCCCCATCTATGGAAGCTACATCAAAACTTCCTGTAAGTTCTAAGTCTCTAAGTTGAATTGCACTGTTTAAACCTTCCTGTCCTGTAGGAATACCATCATAAGACCCGGTTTCCGGAGTACGAGCTACCGTTGTATTTGGATTAACTGTTACAGATGGGCGACGGTTACGCTCTAATAGATTTTGTTTAATTAAAACGCCTGTAGTCACGCTTGTACGCGCAGGTACATACGATTTAATTGCTTTAAATAATGAATTGTCGAAATATTTAATTAATCTTAAATAATCGTAAACATTACCTTCTGTATATTTTTTAAAGTAGTCAATTGCTACATTTCTTAATCTAGGGTAGTAATTTAATTTTGAATCGTATGCATATCTTGGATCTGCTATTGTATCAGAAATGACACCATATCCAAAAGAAGCAATAATATCATCATTTACTTCATCTTGAGGTGAAAATGCTACTTCTAAATTTGTAACATCTTCTGTATAGCTTTGACTTATTAAGTAATTTTGATCTATACTAACTTGTCTCGATAAAACATTACCATAAGCATCACCATCTTCAACTTGGATTTTATTTGAAACTCTGTTTCTAATCCCAACTGCAGGTTGATCTAATTGATATACTTCTGTGTTTGGTTTGCTATATGTTCTTAATACTGAACTTGAGTAATGAATAAAGTCATAACTGGAAGTAACTTCGTTATTTGCTGGATTAACAAATGAGGCTGTAATTACTAAATTGGCTGATCCTGTAATTGCAGGGTGTGATGATAAAATAGGTTCTATATAATCTCCATACTGTGAAGCTGTGTATAGGTATTCTAATTCATTTCCTAAAGGTGCTCTAAAGTTTACTATGTCAAATGAGCTTTCTGATCCTGTAATGTTATTACCTTCAATAGATTCAGGGTTCATTACAAAATCATGGAATACCTCTGTAGGGATATCATTAGAATAATATCTAAATTCTTGAAGTGAACCTGAAAATATTTTACCATTTTCATTTAATACCTCGGCTACCACATTAGAACCAGAAACATAACCCCCAAGATATATACCATCTATTTCAGATACACCAAAACTATTCCAAGCTTCATTAACTGATGATTGAGCACTTGTTACATCACTATCAACAGATCCTGTCCAACCTATAATATTACCATCTGCTCCATTATATAGGTTATTAGCTACTTGTAATGTGTATTTTGTATCTTTTATATTAATTGAGGCTGAAACATGAGTATCTCTTTGAAATGAAACACTCCACCACCCTTTATTAAAGAATGGTAAGAAAATATCATCAGATTCTAAAACACCCCCTTGAGCGGATGATGCTGAAATATAAAATCTCATTTTCCCATATTCATAGTAATCACTATTACTTGAACCTGAGTACGATCCTGATGGCTGGTCTTCATAGAATAAACTAATACCAAAATCCATTTCTGAGTCAGCTACTCCGTTAGATTTTTTAGCTACTAAGGATTGTGTATAATAAGAACCACCAAAACTAGATGATGGGAAACCTGTTGTTTTAAACCTAAAGGCTAAACCATCAGGAACTATATATTCACTATCTGCAATCCTGTTACGCTCTAAAGGCATCCAAGGGATTCTAACAGATGAACTTGCTGCATATGTGTTTGCTATAGGAGTATAAGCATAACTAAATCTATTGTACCATAAATCATAATCATTACTATTATCTCTATTCTTACCCCCAAATTCATTTATACGAAGGATAGTATTTGGTATACCCCAAATATTAATAAGTTGTCTTAAGCCACTAATTGTACCCTTCTTTTTAGTAAGGTAAGCCATGTTGTGGTAGAGACGTTTAAATATTTCTTTACTTACTTTATCAATAGCATACGGGAAGCCTGGGTCATTTACTTGTTCAACATAATCAATCCAAGCATAATTATCACTCCAGTAATTATATACGCTTCCACCATTTATCGCTATATATTGAGTTATTAATTCACTTCCTGTAGGGGGGACATAGCTACCATTATTTTCACCCGTTAAACCTATAAAGTTATTCTGATTATTATAGTTGTTACCAAATGTTTCAAATCCTAAACCTTTAATTGCTTCTGCAGCTAAGCCTAGAGGTAAACCCCTATCTGGATCATTTGTTGTATTATACCTTTCACTTAAAGCTCTTGTATAAAGCCAAATCTCATCAAAAGATTGACCCACCATATTAGAAAATTCAACATATTCATCATTGTTCGAATTTTCAGTTATAAATGATGGAATCGTGTAATATAACCAATTTTGGTTATTTTGATCATGTACAGAAGCAGATAACACATAACCTCCATAATATTGTGAGTTTTCAACATCACTACCTAACCACTCTAATACTTCAACACTACCCGTTGATAGTAAGGGGTAAGGGTAAACTGAGCCTGATTTAGGATAAGCAAATGATGATGAATTATTATATAAATAGCTTTCATACCCATCAAAATTTGTAATTAGATTACTAATATTAGTTTGTAAACTAGCTAAACTGGATGAAATAGGTACAACGTTAGGATTAGAACCTGTAATCTTAGTTATAGTTTCAATATCCGCCTCGTAAGATTGTATTTGAGATACCTTTTCATAAAAATTATTTATTCTTTCCTTTGCAGAAGAGAAATTTATAAACTCATTAAAGGTATTATATGAATAGTTAGGTGTAATAGTTACACCGGTTTTATTAAGTGTGTTTAATAAATTATTTAAAGATTCTGATGATGGAGTTGTAGTTAAATCCTCATAGGATTTTAACGTTGTTGAATTATTTACTAAATCTTTTAAAGATATATTAATGTTTGGACCTTTAATAAAATTGGCCTGTTCAATAAATGAACTAAGATCTTCAATAAATTCAACCTTATAGGCTTTACTTTCTCCTACCTTTGAAGCTACATATAATTCATCCTTTACATTATATTGAGTAGGTAAAGGTTCATATAGTTTAATTAAAATAGTATCTGTAGGGGATTTTATTGAACCCGTTGTCAGAACATTAATACTAATAGCATACTCATTATTAAAGAAACTTACATAAAACTCATCAAAATAAGCAAATCCTCTAAGGGAATTTGTTAAAGATATATATCCTCTTTTAATATCATTTTTATCAATAGTATTAGATTTAATAGCAATTTCAGTTCTGTCTGAAGAAATTTCTGATAAGTAAAAAGTATCCTGAGGGGATGAACCTAACTCATATTTTACAAAATTATAAGATGCATATAAAACACCATTTTCAAATCCTTGATTATAAACATTAGATGATGGGTCTAAGACTAATTCATTAGTTGGTAAAGTAGTTGGAGCTACTTCAGCAACATTTAAACCTGTAGTTATATCAACGTAAGACCCCGATGGTATTTCGGTATTTGAATTTTCTACTATTGTCCAATCTTCCCAATTATAATTAGAAGTTAATAAATTCTTTTGAGCATCGTAAACATAAAGCTCAACAAAATTATCTCCTGGGGTAAATGATGAGGTTAAGAATGTATTTGGAATAATAGCTTGGTCTTGTAATTCAAAACCATCACTAGATAAAGTACTAGGATCAACATATGTAATAGAGGCACTTACTGGTATAGTAAAATCTATATTTTTAGGTACAACTGGTGTTGGGGTAACAGATGGTTTGGTTGTAAATGATAAGTCGGCAGCAGTTAAACCTGATTGGTTAACCGAAGACTTAGCACTTAAGTTTGATGGGTTAACTGAAGATCTAGCATTTAAACTTGATGTAGTATTTGTTATTTCCATTTATTTTACTTTTAACTAAAGAGTTAAGGATTAATATCCGCTATAACATCCGCTATCTCTTGTCTTACTTCTAAATTTTCTTCCCTTAATTCTGCTATTTCTTCTAACAAGGCTTGAATTTCTTCATTATTTGCTTGATAATCAATATACTCACCACTAGTTTCAACTAAATATAAGTGAGAATTTACTTCACCTTCTTTAGGAATTAAATAAAAGAATTTATCGTATAATATCCAAAAATCTTCTTCAGTAGCCAAGTTAACATCAAAGAAAGATGGATCCGGGGGGGATACAAGTTGAGTAAACTCTGTATTTACAGTTTCATTAAATTTTGCCTTATTGAAAACTTGTCTTGATAGTTGTATATTTTCCATATTTATCCGTTCGCTATTTTAAACATAATATTGTTATCAAATACTTTAGTTGTACCTCCAATAGTAGTTTTGACTAAGACTGTATAGTATCTTTCAGGTTCTAAACCACTGCAGTATAAATCAAAATAACTTGATGTTGTATCTGCACTAATTCTAGTATAATCACCATCAAAATCAATTACAAACTCATTAGTTTCTGTATCTTTTACAGCATATAAGGATTGTGATTCTGGTAAATAATAATTTGTAGAATACAATGATGCTGTTTGAAATACTCTATCTGGGTATTTCGGCATAGCTGCAAACCTTAATCTAGGAATGCTTTGTGAGTAATAAGTACCAGCGTTGTTGTATATAGAAATAAAACTTTCTACTTGAGGTAATACTACATTAGTAGATGACCCGGTATTAAATGTAAAATCATTCCATCTAAATTCTAATTGAGGGGGGTATATTGTATGAGTATCTATAGAAAAATACCTAAATGTTTTTTGGTTATTAGGATTATTTATAAATTCATTTGAATCTGTTTGTTTTATAATAAACCCATTATTGTCAAACCCATCTGATGGATTTAATGAATAACTATACCAAGTTTCAACCGTAGATTTAACCTCTACATTTATGTCTTTATTATTAGCATATGTGAAGGTTTGGGATTGAGTTACATTTAATCCAAGATTTGAACCCGTATACCAATTACCACCACCTTCTACGCTACCTGACCATGAAGCTGTTATATATGTTGGAAAACCTGAAGTAGGCCATAAAGCTGATCCTGAGTAATCTAACCAATTCCAACTTGAACCATTTGTAACTATTGGAGAATCTCCATATCTTCCGGTACCCATCCCCCAAACCCCAGCTGCGGGGTAAAAAAGTAACTGTGTGTCTAGATTTAACCCTGTTACAACAGCATTAAAGTTTCTTAAATACGCTGTCCACTCCCCATTTGAAGTTTTTGTAGAAATGATATCAGATATTTCACTTGTAGAAAATTGAATTAAGTATCTACTAACTTGACCCTTACTATCTTTTACATAGGTAGAAGCTTCTAAAATTTCATCTAATCCCGTATTTGTATTTGGGAATTCTGAATATAAGGTAGTGTCTTTTGTTGGGAAGATTTTATAAATTGCCATATCTTAAATTATTATAATGGTACTACTCTACCTTTAATATCTGTATTTGGGTATTTTACTTCAAAAATCATTGGATCTATAGATGGGTAAACTACACCATCAATAGTAGCTCCAAGTACATCATAAGCATATTCACTATATCCTAAACTTTCTCCTGAAAGATTATTTATAGTAATATTCTTAACAGTTTGAACCCCCTCTACTTTATCTAAAAGAATATATAAATCCCTCATTAAAATGGGTTCATTTATTTGCCAATTATCTATATCAAATAAATTAGTTAATGAGGTAATACATTTAGTTATAGTTTCATTATTGTTATAGTTTGGTAATACAATTATATCAAATATTACTTCAATATTGATTATAAATGCATCCTTTATTTTAACAGAATCATTAATCATTCTATACTCCGCTAGATATGTTTGTAAATTTCGTTTTATTAGTGATGATGCTGTTTTTAATTGTTTATCTGCGTTATAAGTTAAAACGAATAAATCTAAAATAGTAGGGAGTTCACCAGGTTGATATTCACCAATTTGAGCAGGCATTGCATACGCCTTTGCTATTACTCCTAAATTAGAAGGCATTGATAAAGATCTAATTAAATAATCTTCTTTAGTTACAGTACGTAGTTGGTTTTGGAAGTTACCAACAGCATTTAATCTTAATTCTTCTACAGTGTCACCATCTTGACCACCATCAGCTGCTAGTGGGTTGTTTGATGAAACAGAGGCAAATATTTGGTTTGCTAAAGTTGTATTAGCTAAATTAGGATTAATAAATTTAAAACTAGTATCATCTAATACTGTTAAAGTACCAGCTTCTACATTTGATGATACACCCCCACCTATTAAATACCTAACAGTTAATGTTGTGTTGTAAGGTGCTATACCATAAGTATTTGTAAATATAAAGTTAAGAGGGGAGAATGCTGTTGTTAATTGGTCCCTTTCAAATGGTAAACCTAAACCTACATTGTCTGGGTTAGGAACTATCATCTCATCATTACTAGTTGTTGCACCTGCTCCAAATTGAAATTCTAACGATCCCGAGTTGATAAATCTAGTTACAAATCTTCTTTGAACTTGTTTTAATTGGAGTAAATATGGAGCATCTTCTTCTAAATTATACGTTGGGTCACTAGCATTTGTGTTTCTAATGGTATCATATACGTTTTCTTGCGCCATATTTGGGACTTCATACCAGGTATTACCATCAGTATCTACTGCGTCTAATACGCCTATAATGTTAGTAGCAGTTAATGTTCTCGTATCAAATCTTTTTGATGCTGTAAATGTAAATTGTTGGGATTTTATAGTAGCTGAAATTGCTCTTCTTGTTTTCTTTAAAAGATAATATGTGGGGTTAATACCTGATATTTGGTATACAGATACTGTAGTAGGATCTAATGAGCCTGAAGCTGAAAAGTCAATTACATCTTCAATAATAAAGTTTTGAGAAGCATCTAAATTTGAAGTAATAGTAGTATTTTCTGGGATTATCATTGCATAATCAAAATCCGGAATATATTCTCCCCCTTCTAATTTTGCAGGTAATTGTTGATAAAAGTCAATTTCTACAGTTGCGGCTGTTGTTACTTTAGGTTTATAACCTAAAAGGTAAGCCATTTGGTATAGATTTTCCTGTTGTCTCGCTTTTTGAATAAAGGTTTCTTGGATTTGATTATCCAAGTAAAAGGATAAAACATCTCCAACATAAGATGCCATCTCCATAAACAGCATACCTGTAGAGGTATCTGTAAAATCATTATAAGTATCTGGGAAGTATGTTTTAGAATAGTTTACTAGAGAATTTCTAAAACTATTAAAATCCTTATCAATATATCTTATGTCTCTTTTTAAATCAGCCATTATTGTAGTAATATTTGTATATCATCAGTTATCCCGAAGTTAAGTATGTTGTATGTTAATGTAAAATTAATAGTATTACTATCGGGGGTATTATCAAACCTAATTTCTTCTACAATAACTTGGGGGAAGTAATTTTTAATATCATTTTGAATTCGTTCTTGTAATTCCTCTGTTGTTACATCTATAATATTTTCAAATACCAAATTTCTTAAATCCGCACCAAATGTGGGATTGAATACTCTCTCTCCCCTATTCGTTAATAAATAGTTAATTAAATTAGCTTTTGTTTGTTCCCTTGTAGTGTATGTAGGCACGAAAACAGCAGGCCCATTTAAGGGAAAACCAAACCCAACTGCCTTTCTCGCAACTGAATCTATTGGTGATCTATTTTCTAATATTCTAGCCATTTTTTACTTTTTACCCATTATATTCATTATTTGACTCATATCAACTTCTCCTGATGGTAAGTCACCTCCAGGTACCCCTCCTTGTGGGTTAAATTTTTGTGGGACTTGGTTTGTTGTAAAACTATTACTCATACCACCTAAAATATTTTGATATTCTTCTCTTTGTTGAGCAGAGGTCATAGTTGGTTGTTGGGTTTGGGTTGCTTCCATAACAGGTGAAGGAGCAGCTAGACCACCAACTTTAGGAGCACGAACAGCTTCTAGAAGAATTTCTTTTATTTCTTCTTGAATTGCTTCTTTTACAGCTTCCTTAATTAGTTTTTTTAGTTCTGTTGACTTCATTTTTTATTATAAATATTAAATTAAACAATTTTTTCATTAAAGATTATAGAAGGTTATTGCTCGGACCACAAATATAATAACTGACTCCAAGTATAAAACTCATCTTGACCCTGCCCCTGAATTGGTAGCCTTCTAACTTCACCATTATATGCTCCCGTTATTCCAAAAGGTTGAAGATTTTGTTGGATAGTAGTAAACAACCACCTATCTGTACCTTGGTTATATTTGTAAGGGGAGGATTCGAAAAATCTAATTTCATTATTAATAGAACCTGGAGATGTGAATGGGATATAAGGATTTGAATTACCCCCACCACTACTGCCACTTCCGGTTGAACCTGATGGTGGTGGGATTATAGGTGTTACTGGGCCTATACCCCCTAAAGCAGCTTCAAGAGTTTGTAATACGGGAGTAATATCAGGCCTTAACCATCTTTCCCCTTGATCAATTCTAAACTTTAACTCATTAATTAATACCTTTACAGAAGTACTATATGAATAAGCTCCACCTTCAATATTAGAGAGAAATCTTTGGGGATATTCAATTCTTATAGTTGGGGGTGGTGTATCAGGTAAATTATATCTTGTTATTTCAGCTGAAGTTGCTGGTCTTATTTCTACAGATTGGGGACGTTCACCTAATATTCTTCTTTGAGGGAATGAAAAACTATTATCACTATTATATTGTATTTGAAATATAAATCTTTTATAAATAAATTTATAATCGGCATTAGGGGCTAAACGTCTTATTAGTAACTCTTCCTCTTCATTATTTAATTCTAAATTTGAAAAGTCTCCAGATGATGCTGCAGCATTTCCAATTTCATTAATTAATTCATTTTTTTCTTGCTGATTTAAACCTGTGGCTAATTCTTCAATACATTTATTAATTACTAAATCTAACTGACCCAGTTTAGTTAAAATATTCTGAATAGATGTTTGTATTACTTTAGCAGCTACAGGAATTACTTTAACACTTCCTCTAGCCCCATCTAATAATTTACCTAATTGATCTAAAGAATCTGATAATATTGTTAATACATTTACAGGTATACCTACTCCTCCTGATGGGGGAATAATTGCTGTTGGGACTGGGATTGATTTAATAACTTTAACAGCAGTACTAACAGCACCTATTAAATCATTTGTTACTTCTCCCGTTGTTTGTAATGTATTTATAGTATCAGTTAAATTAGTTAATGCTGATTGTATTTGGTTTTTTTGTTTTACTAAACGTAAAAGTTCAGGTTTGGGGGGGCAGGAATCTTTAAATTTGTCAATAAGATCATCTATAACAATATCAAACCTAGAAGTATTTTTTACTACTTTAGTTATTGTTTTTATTACTATTTTAGATAAAAAGCCCCCCATTATTTAGTTTTACTTACTTTAGATTTATACTGTTGAATCTTATTAAGCATATTTTGTGCTTTTATCTGGGTGTCTGTAGCTGGTCCTGGTATTGCTGCATTTGGTACAAAGGGAATAGGTGTACCAATAGGAGTAGCTAAAGCAGAAGATAATTTTATTAAAGATAATAAAAGTTTCTGTAAATCTCCTAAAAATTTATTCCCTAATATTACAGGCTCAGTTGCATTTTTATCTCCTAAATATATTTCCTTTGAATTAAATATTGATTTAGGTGCATCTACATTCAAACTATTTACAGCATTTAAATTAATAGTATCAGCGGATGATAATAAAATAGAATCTGTTTTTGAATTAAATAATAAACGCCCAGAATTTAAAATAATTTGTTCTCCTATAAATGTATTTGGAGAATCCGGGGCAGATGAGTATGATTTATAATCTTTACTTGATACTGTAATTGGGATTTTTTGTGTTGATGTTAAATAAATGCTAGAGGCATCTGTATTAATATCTTCTACTTGGGGAATCCATGGATCTGTACTTTCCTCATGTTGACCATTTTTTAAAATAGTAATAGGATCCCCATCTTCTCCTGATTCAGACCAGGGATTTGGAATTTGGGCTTGATTTAAAGTTGAGCTAAATCTAAGAGATTGACCCCATCTACCCTGATATATTAAATCTCCGGAGTATGGTTGTAAGTTTCTTATGCTTAATTTTTCTTGAAAATCTTTACCTAAATCAATTTCAGTACCCCCATCTGTAACTCTTCTTACAGAACCTGCAGAGGTTTGTTCATAGTCTTGTGTTTGGGATTCTGGAGTTGAAGATCCATTGATCGGGTCGGGTATTGCATTGTGGTGGGTGCTATTCCAAATATTAATAGCTTGGAAATAATAATATACAATAGCATTAACATCAGATTGGACATTGCTGTTAGGCATAGCCATAATATAAACTAATTCGTTTTTTAAAGGAATATTAGAGTTATTAGGGAATAGAGGACGGGCAAAATTATCTGATACGAATTGGGGGTTTGGGTTGGGTTGATTTAACCTATCAAAGAAAACACACCCAATAGAACTCCATTCCCCAAAATCTTTAAATGCTTGGGGTTGTTCTTTATCATCAACCATAGCAAATCTAACTCTTGCTGAGAAGATATTTGCTCTTTGAGATGATGCTGGTGTTGTGGGGTTAAGTGAGGCTAACCCTGTAGGTGTTTTTACCATTTTTACTCCTTATTTATTTGGAGTTTATCCATTTCAGCTAAAAGTTGATTTTTTTCGTCATCTGTTATACCAAATCCACCTTCCTCATCAACACGTGATAATGCTCTTTGGACTATAGTTGCCATTTTAATGAGTTGTTCATCATTTTTAACTCCAATCTCCATATATTCTTTAATGAGGGGTACAATAAGAGTAGCATCTCCTATTTCTTGAACCAAAGGTTTTAGCTCTGAAATGAGGGCTACAACTTGTACGTCTCTTCTTTTTTGATTGTTGTAAATTTCTTCTAATATATCAGAAAACGTTTTACCACCAAAAATTGTTGAATCTAACTGTCCCATATCTTTTAGTTATAAATATATATAGGGAGAATTATTTAGAGGGAAAATAACCGTGTTCTAAATAAAATAAATACTTTTCTTTAAAAATAGCATACAATTTATTAGCAATTTTGGTGATTTTAGGGGTTTTTACATCAACCATTTCACGAATGTAAATATAAAGTGCTTTTTTATTAAATACATCTATATGGTCTCTTTTTCTAAATAGTTCTAAAATAGCATCTGCAATGGCAGCATCGTTACCTTTTGGGAAGAATTCATAAATACGGTCAGTGCAGTATTTAGTATACTGGTCTATAAATAAAGATAAACGGTCCTCATGTTTGTATCCTTTGGGGGAGTATTTATCATCATTACTAAATTCTTCTTCTTCTAAGGTTGTCTCAATTGCACTTTCTATATTTTTAGAGGTAATAAATGCTGGATCTGTTGTGTCTAATTGTGAGTAATGATTTAAATCTGCAATAGAAATATTTTTAATTTTATTTCCATAGTTTTTTTGATTATAAACTATTAACCAACGTTTTACAATAGTACCAAAATAAGAATAAGCTTTGGCCCCATTTTCAGGATTAAATAAATGTATTTTTGATAATAGAAATGTTATAATTTCATGTTGTAAATCTTCTAAATTTTCAACACCATCTGTATAATAAAACTTAAAGGTATGAATTATATTTTCAGTAAGTTTATAAAATGGCCAGTGAATAAATTCGGCATAAATTTCACTCCGTTCATCAGAATCAGAAGAGCGATTATATCTAACAATCGCTTCCTCTGTTATTTTTGAAAAATAAACTCTTTTTTGTTTTTGACTTTTGTGTTTTCTGATTATAGAATCCATAGTAATTTTAAAGTTTTTTCATATTGAAATCATTTAAAATATCTTGGATTTGTTTAATTTCTTCAAAAAAGAAACCTACCTCATCATCACTTTTAAACGTGCCCTTAGCATCAATTTTTTTAAGTCTTTTATCGGAGATATCAATTACTTTAGAAATTTTATCTAAATATAAAAGATAATTAAGTACAATATCTTCGGCGGTTTCGGTTTTCTTTAAAAGATTAAAGGTCGTAAATCCTAAAATTACGACCATAATCGAAAGTATTATAATAGTTGTTATCATAAATTATCTAACATATTTTTTAAACCCTCACTTTTAATAGAACCTAAGGCTTTATTTTTTATTGTAGGGGTTGATTTTTTATTATCCCCTAATGTAAAATTATTCTTGCTAGTATCCACGTTATTTTTAAATTTAGGTAACCATTCAATTTCAAACTCAATTCTAGCAGCCATCATATCAGCCTGGTGTAGGATAAATGGTAATGATGTGCGAGGTTTTTGTTCGGGCATATAACCTTTTAAATATTTATCATTTGCTGAGTCATACAAACCATCATGTGTTTGGATTGCTATCATTTCATTAAAGGTATATTTTATATCATTATCTTGGAGTAAAAATAATCCTCTATCTGGAACAGCTGAGAATGCCAATTGTTTATTAAACATATAATCTTCACCTAACTTATCTCTTCTCCACTTATCGGTCTGAGGTATATATGCTTCATAATTATCATCACCCATCTTACCTAAATCATGATTTATAGCTGAAAATACTAATTCTTCAGTGGTAAATGTAGTCATATCACAACCAAAACCTTCCCAAACAGCAGACATTGATAAAGCAGCTTTAACTACTCTATTAACATGATCTACATAACCACCAGGAAAGGCAGAATGATATTCTTTTTTATGAGCAGCAGGCATAAGCATAATACGCTCCGCATATTTTTCATAAAATTTAGTTAATTGTTCTTTACGAGGTGATGAAATATGGGTATCAATATTACCCATAAATTCGGTCCAATTTAATTGGATTTGTTCTGCTGTTAATTTCATAACTTTTATTTTAATTTTAACCGTTTCTAAGTGGGGTAGATTGTCTTTCAATAATAGATTTTAGATCATCAACAACTTCTGTCAATCCCTTAATTTCATCCATAAATTGTTCTTTTGTAGATGACCTCGACATTAGAAATTTTAGGGTTTTTAATTTCCCATCGATTTGCATAAATCTCTTGTCAATTAGTTCTTTATTTCTCATAATTTATATTTATTTGGATACCAATATACGAACTATCTCCCCACCATCCAACCTATTATTCAACACCCATTAACCCCTATCTCTCATCCCCATTTCCCTTCCTTAAAATTCCTGTATTTCCAAGGTACCCGAAAAATTTCTGGTATCCAAGTTTAGATTAAAAATTCTTTAGATTTTTTTAAAAGTTTAAATAAATGGGCACATTTTTCATATTCTTCTAACTCCTGAAAATATGAAATCCCTAATTCTAAAGAAGTATCTAAAAATTCATCTGAGTATTGTTCTATAGCTTCAACATGCCATTTATCTTCAACATTGACTTTATTAACGTAAAACCATGCCCTATTATAGACAACAAACTCCCCAGCCTCCTTCATATCATCAATATCTAAATCTGAATTTGCTTCTTTAAAGAATTTAATAACTTTTTTATTGAAATTTATGTGGTTGAGAATTAATTTTTTATACATCCCTAACCAATATATTGGGGAATTTTTAAAATCAATATAAGTAGATTTACTATCCACTTCTTTGGCACTATCTTCAGGGAATAAATTAAATAAATTATCTACATCAATCATTTTATTATACATATTTAATATTCATCCTGGGGTGGGCCTCCTTTAATTCTATAAAGGGCATATTCCCATTTATCATGCATGGGTTTGTGGAGATGTTTTTTTTGAAGTTTCATTTTTTCTAACTGAGCATTAAATTGATTTTTAACACCCAGATTATTAACTTCATCAAATATCTCGTAAAGTCTATCTTCAGAATAACTCATTTATAAAATATTATTTAGTTCTAATGTTAAATATATAATATAAATGCTAGTAATCCAAACTATTTTATTCTAAATAAACCTAGATCTATTGCGTTTGTAACGGCATAAGGTAAACCATCGATGATGTATATGATTTTGGGGTATTACGTGTTTAAAACGCATGTAATCGCGCAATAAACGCATAATGTCGTGTGATTAGACAAAAAGGGGGGGATAACTTTCGCTATCCCCCCGATTTTAATTTAGAGTTAATTCTATATAGTATTTTAAGGGGGCTTCACCTTTTAGCGCGCTTGCAGCATCAGGTCCCAACCAAAGCAATCCGTCGATTGTGTTCTTTGGAATTATGTTTTACTCCCCCTATTAGAGTTAATCGATTTTAGAAAGTTGTTTTTCAATATCATCAATATCCATTTGGAGTTGAGCAAATTCATCAACTATACTATGTGCATTTGGGTTATTCGGATGGTACTTCCATACCTTTTCTTGTAACCCCATTAAAAATGATAACTCATTAATTAATTCTACTTTTAATTCTCTATTTTTAGCCATAACTTATTATTTATTTGTGTGTAATATACGAAACTATTTTTAAATATCCCAATCTTCCAATGCTATCTGCAAAGCAAGTAAGGGTGAAATTCTTGAGTATTCTTTTATTTCTTTCAATGCTGTATAAATAACTTCTACTAACAACCCGTGATCTTCAGCTCGTGTTATGCATTCTACAATATCAAGCATCTCTGTGCTTTTTGCTTTTTCTAAAAAATGTTCCTTTACTGGATTCATATATTTATTAATTAAGTGAAAATGTGTGTTTACCGTGATTTATCGTGTATAATTCTCCATCATAATCATCGAGCATATCCTCCAGCGCTTGATTATAACCACGCATGTATACACGTTC
>TARA_B110000495_G_scaffold66023_1_pt1 | contig 20492 bp, 16 predicted proteins | sample TARA_B110000495 | Tara Oceans TARA_B110000495 (sample SAMEA4398219) | marine metagenome | biome: Polar Biome; feature: [MES] marine water layer (ENVO:01000295) within the mesopelagic zone...; material: water (ENVO:00002006), including particulate matter (ENVO:01000060) such as...... | reverse complement strand
CTGGATTACGGTTGCATTGGCAGGTTCATTGCCATTCTATTTAACTGAAGTTATTCCAAATTTCACTGATGCTTGGTTTGAGTCTATGTCTGGTGTGACTACAACTGGAGCCACGATTGTTGGTAATGCAACTACTCTTCCACATCTTATCAATGGTATTGAAAGTATGCCGCATGGCGTACTTTTTTGGAGATCTTTTTTACAGTGGATTGGTGGTATGGGTATAATTGTATTCACTATTGCTATTTTGCCATTATTGGGTGTTGGTGGCGTTCAACTTTTCAAAGCTGAAGTCCCTGGTCCAGTTGCTGATAAAATTAAACCAAGAGTTAAAGAAACAGCAAAAATATTATGGATGGTATATATAGGTTTTACTTTTTTACAATTTTCACTTTTATGTTTTGCCGGAATGCCATGGTTTGATTCTATTTGTCATGCATTTACTACAATGCCAACAGGTGGGTTTAGCACTCAAAATGCTAGTATAGCTGCTTACTCTAATCCTTTAATTCATTATATAATAATTTTTTTTATGTTTGTTGCTGGGGTGAATTTTACACTTCATTTCCGTGCAATTACTGGAAACTATAAATCCTATTTTAAAGACTATGAATTCAAAGTTTATTTTTTAATTCTTTTTTGTGTGACCATGTTTATTTTTCTTAATATATCTTTTTCAAATTCTGATTGGACTCATAATAATTTCCTAATATCACTATTTCAATCTTTAGCATTAATGACAGGCACTGGTTATGCCAATGCTGATTATGAACTTTGGCCATTTTTTAGTCAACTTTTACTTTTTTTTATGATGTTTTTTGGCGCAATGGGTGGTTCAACAAGTGGTGGTATGAAAATTGCCAGAGTTATTTTATTAATTAAATATGCAGCTACTGAAACACGTAGAATGTTGCATTCTAGAGCTATTATACCAATTAGAATTGGAGATAGAACTATTGGCGATGATGTAATTCGTAATACTTTGGGTTTCTTTTTAATATATCTTTCTTTCTTTGTTTTGACTTCATTGATTTTGACTGCTTTAAATTATGACTTTACATCTTCTTTAAGTGTAGCTGCATCAGCAATTGGAAATGTTGGGCCTGCTTTTGGTGCTTTTGGGCCTACAGATAACTATGCTTTATTACATCCGATTGGTAAATGGATGATGACTTTTTGTATGTTATTAGGTCGTCTCGAAATCTTTACTGTTATGGTATTATTTAGTCGGACTTTTTGGAGATAGTATAATGTCACATATATTAACTGAAATTAATAATCATATAGCTTGGGTTAGAATTAATCGTCCTGAGGCTTTAAATGCTATGAATCCAATAATCATTTCTGAGCTTGAAGATGCTATTATAAATTGTATAAATGATTCTTCTGTGGGTGTTATTATTCTAACCGGTTCAGGAGATAAAGCTTTTATAGCTGGTGCAGATATTAAGATAATGCAACCCATGAATCCTGAAGAAGCATTAGTATTTGGAAAAGCGGGGCAAAAACTTACAGTTACTATTGAAAACTCATCAAAGCCAGTGATTGCAGCAGTAAACGGTTTTGCCTTAGGTGGTGGATGTGAAATCAGCCTTGCTTGTCATATTAGAATAGCAAGTGAAACAGCAACGTTCGGACAACCTGAGGTATTATTAGGTATTTTGCCAGGTTGGGGTGGTACGCAACGATTACCTCGATTAGTTGGAACTGGTATTGCGAATGAGATTATTACAACAGGTAGGATGATATATGCTCCTGAAGCTAAAGAAATTGGGTTAGCAAATCATGTTGTACCTCAAGAAAAATTAAAACAAAAATGTGAAGAAATTGCATATCAAATTTTAAAAAATGGTCCAAACGCTATAGCGAAATCCTTAGAATGTATACGAGAAGGTGTAGGCCTTACAACTAAAGATGGGTTAGATTTAGAAGTGAAGAATTTTAGCAGTCTATTCAATTCAGACGAGACGAAAGAAGGTTTATCAGCTTTTGTTGAAAAGCGATCTCCTAATTTTAGAAAATAATTATGCAAGATAATCATAAAACGCCATCCCTAATTAATGCTTTAATACCTATAGTTTTACTAATTGTAATGTTATCTATGTCAGTTTATTTATATGGTGATAATTCATCTTATGGCGCAAATCAAATTGCTTTAATTCTTGGAGCCTCAATTGCCGCACTAATTGGAATTAAAAATGGTTTTACTTGGAAAGAAATAGAAGAAGGCATAATTAAAGGTATCTCAATGGGGATGGGTGCTATTTTAATTCTTTTAGCAGTTGGATCTTTAATAGGAACTTGGATTATGTCCGGTACTGTTCCAGCTATGATCTATTATGGATTAAAAATTTTATCACCTTCAATATTTTACTTTGCTGCTTGTATAATTTGTGCGCTTTCAGCTTTAAGTATAGGAAGCTCGTGGACAGTTGCAGGTACACTTGGTGTAGCTTTAATAGGTATATCCTTAGGTTTGGGTTTATCGCCTGAAATTACTGCTGGAGCGATAATCTCGGGTGCGTATTTTGGGGATAAAATGTCGCCTTTATCAGATACCACAAACTTAGCTCCAGCCATTGCTGGTACGGATCTATTTACCCATATTCGTCATATGATATGGACAACCGGTCCTAGTTTAATAATTGCATTAATACTCTTCTTGATTCTTGGATTTCAGCAAACATCTTCTGGTGATACAGCTGGATTAGCAATGATTCAAGATACAATCACTAATTCATTTAATATCAGTATGCTCTCTTTTATTCCCTTAGTCGTAGTCTTTGTTTTAGCTTTTAAGAAAGTGCCTGCTTTTCCAACGGTGTTAATTGGTGCATTACTTGGTGGAGTATTTGCAGTATTACTTCAACCTCAAGTCATTTCTAATTTTGTTAGTAAGCCTGAACTTTCAAAAGGCCTTACAATGCTTTCTGGTGTTTGGACAGCACTTCATGCTGGTTTTACATTTAACAGCGGAGTGGAAGTTGTAGATGCACTCCTTACTCGAGGTGGAATGTCAAGTATGTTAAATACAATTTGGCTTGTGATATGTGCTTTAACTTATGGAGCGGTATTAGAAACAACGGGTTTATTAAATATAATTGTTAAATCTTTATTAAGGTTTGCTAACTCAACTGGTTCCTTAATTGTAACAACAATCGCCACGTGTATTGGCGTAAATATTATCACTGCAGATCAATATATTTCTATTGTTCTTCCAGGTAGAATGTATAAAGCAGAGTTTGCAAGAAGGAATCTCGCTCCAAAAAACTTATCTCGAACACTCGAAGATGCAGGGACTATTACATCCCCATTAATACCTTGGAATACTTGTGGTGCTTATATGTCAGCTTCTTTAGGTATTGCCACCTTCGCATATTTACCTTTTTGCTTCTTTAACATCATTAATCCTATTGTGGCTATCATTTACGGTATATTTAATATTAAAATAGAAAAACTTAACCAATCTGATGAGGGGTTAGTGGATATTGGTAATTGAAATAGTTCTTCTTGCTCAAAAGAGTGTATTAACATTTAGTTAAATCTTATCTACTATGGAAGAATGAGGAATGTTGTTTCTAAAATATTTAGACCCAAGTTGGAAGTGATTAACCATGATTTTAGTTATAGATAATTACGATTCATTTACATGGAACTTAGTTCAAGCTGTAGAGCATTTAGGCTCAGTAGTGATTGTAAAAGAAAATGATAAAATAACCTCTAACGATATTGATAAACTAAATCCTGATAAAATAATAATTTCACCTGGTCCAGGAACTCCAAAAGATGCAGGGATTTCAAATCATATTATTAAAAGGTATTGGAATAAAATTCCAATACTTGGTATATGTCTTGGGCATCAATCTATAGGAGAAGTGTTTGGATCTATAGCAATTCTATCAAAACAAATCCTTCACGGCAAAACATCATTAATACATCATAATGAGTCTGATTTGTTCAAGGGAATTCCGTCTCCATTTCAGGCCGCAAGATATCATTCCTTGTCTCTAAATGAATTACCCACAAACTTTACTAGAACCGCTTGGACCAATGATCATGAAATTATGGCAATTACTCATTTTGATAAACCGGTATTCGGTATTCAGTTTCACCCTGAATCATTTTTAACGCCTATGGGATATCATATATTCGAAAATTTTCTTAATGTCTAACAAAAGTATTATTTTTCAAGGTAATACCGGTTCAGAATGGCTAGACATAACAGCTTCGAATCCAGTTGATGTTATCTCTTTATCATTGGATGATTCTCCAGAAAAATTGGTCAAATTTATTGAAGATAATATTGGAAAATTTATTGCCGGATTTATTTCCTATGAGTACGGTGTGAATCTTTTAGGTGTCTCTATTGAAGAACCGAAACTAATTCCAGCAGTGCATTTTCGCGCCTACGATTCATACGAAAATTATGATAGTATTAAAGCTGAAAACAATTTTGTAGAATGGACTCCATTTGAATCTCAAATTTCAAAATCAGATTATATATCAAATTTTAATAAAATCATCCACCACATAAAATCTGGAGATGTTTACCAGTTAAACTACACGCATCCTTTAATTTCCGAAACGAATGCTGATCCAATATCACTTTTCAATGCTATGCGCCAAAAAAATGAAGTTGGTTACTCCGCCTTTATAGAAGATGATGATTGGGCGATTCATTCTCTTTCACCAGAACAGTTTATCGTCATTGAAAACGGTATCATTTCTACAAAGCCTATAAAAGGAACTATCTCCAGAGGTAGGACATCAAATGAAGATGAAGAATATTTGAACCAACTTCTGGAAAATAAGAAAGAACAAGCAGAACTGTATATGATTATTGACCTTTTACGAAACGACTTAGGAAAGGTCTGTCAAACAGGATCCGTTCGAGTTTTGGAATCAAAATCTATACAAAAATTGGAGAAAGTTTTTCACACTTATGGATTTGTTCAAGGGAAGCTTAAAAATGAAATTTCTGCCATTGAAGCTTTATTATCAATGAGCCCAGGAGGTTCAATATCAGGCTGTCCTAAAAAGCGTGCCTGTGAATTAATTTCTGAACTTGAGAGAACTCCTCGAGGAGTATATACTGGTACTATAGGATATATTTTACCTAATGGTTCATTGCATTTCAATATTGCGATTCGGACCATAACACAAATAAAAGAAAAATTAACTTTAGGTGTTGGAGGTGGTATTACTATTGGTTCAAACTATGAAGATGAGTTCAATGAATCGCTCGTTAAAGCAGCATCGTTTCAAAATGATTGATGTGCTTATAAATAACCATTGGACAAAAATGACTCAAGAAGAATTACAAATTGGGTCTGAATATTTTGCATTTGAATCGGGATTGTATGAAACTATGCGCACAATGAATTATAAACTTGTTTTTCTTGAACCTCATTTAGAACGTTTATTCTCTACAGCGCAAAAAATTAATTTAAAAATTCATCATTCATTAGAAGAGATAACTGAAATGCTTGAAAAGGTTATCAATAATTTTCCGGACCCAAACCAGCGTATTCGTATATTATCAGTACCTAATAAATTTATAATCTACACATCTCATTTAAACTTAAATCCCCTAATTTATAATGGAGTTAATGCTCTAACAGTAGAAGCGAAACGAGATACACCAGAAGTCAAAACAACCAATTATCATGTCTGTTTATCAGCCCTTAATAAAGCAATTGAAGCCAACTCTTTTGATGCAATTTTGTGTGATAAAGAAGGGAATATTTATGAAGGAAGTAAAAGTAATATATTCTGGGTAAAAGAAGGAAGATTGACCACTCGAGAAAAAGATGTTTTGCCTGGAACGACAAGGCGAACAATTATAGAAAAATCTCAGATTTCTGTACATTATGGTATATTAAATAAAAAAGATTTATTAAACATTGATGAATTATTATGTACAAACAGTGGTTCGGGTATCGTGCCCATCACTGAAGTGAATGAATCTACTATTGGTAATAAATTAGTGGGGCGAATCAGCAGAGAACTGATGATCAATTATACAAATTGGCTGGAAGAAGAATATGATAAAACGATTAATAAAACTTAAACAGTCAGATTGAAAAGTATTTTAATATTTCTAATTATTCAAAATTATGATCTTTAGTAGGGTTATAGTATGATAAATTTACCATTATTAAAAAAACTGGCACTTATTTTAAGCTGGGGAATCTTCAGTTATTTCATCAGTAGTAACATTGCAGACACTGACTTAATTCAAAAAGGTTTATTTATATTATTTGTTTGTGCTGGATTGTGGATGACAGAAATTATTCCTTTATCTACAACAGCATTGCTTGTTCCTGTTCTTGCATATTTTACTCATATTCTTGGTCCTAAAGCAGCATTAGCTCCTTTTTCTAATTCAATTGTGTATTTATTTATGGGTGGTTTCACATTAGCTGCTTTATTTAATAAATATAAAATTGATATTTGGTTAGCAAAAAAAGTAACCACAGCTTCTGGTGGAAATTTATGGTTTTCGGTAATTGGATTTTTTGGAGTAACCAGTTTTTTATCCATGTGGATGAGTAATACATCGACCACGGCCATGATGCTACCAATTGCCATTGCATTGGTGGGTAAAGAGTATCCTCGAATGCGATCTTATGTCGTTTTAGGTACAGCGTACGCCGCAAATATTGGAGGTTTGGCTACTGCCGTGGGGTCTCCCCCCAATGGAATTGCTGTTTCTGCATTAGATATTGATTTTTTTACCTGGTTTAAAGTGGGCTTTCCCACAGCTATTATGATGTTTCCCCTTATTGTATTAGCTATGTGGGTTGTGATTAGACCTGAAAAGAATGCAATGGTTAATCAACCTGGAGGAAATAATGATTTTTCTATGGATTGGAATGCTCAAGCAAAAGGAAGTGTCGCATTATTTATTTTCACTGTTTTCTGTTGGATTTTCTCTGGGCAAATCGGAGGATTCCTTGGGTTAAAAGAGTTTGACCGAATGATCGCTATCTTGATTACAGCCCTTGCACCTATTTTAGGTTTAATCTCTTGGAAAGATTTAGAGAAAAAAATTGAATGGGGTATTCTTATTTTATTTGGTGGAGGCCTATGTCTTTCAGTTATTTTGAGTGAAACAGGTACTTCTAAATGGCTTGCGACTCAAATGATTCATACTATTACCGGATCTCCAGATTGGGTTGTTATCATAGCAAGTATTACATTAATGATATTTTTAACTGAGCTGGCATCAAACACGGGATCTGCCGCTATTTTAATCCCTGTCATGATTGCATTATCAAATCAATTTAACCCAGCAATCACTTATGCATTAGTATTTGGTGTTGGAGTAGCATCCTCATGCGCTTTTATGTTACCCGTTGCAACGCCACCAAATGCACTGGCATATAGTACAGGAATTATCAATCAGCAACAAATGTTAAGAGCAGGCTTAATACTAAATCTATTAGGAATTATTGTAGTTTTTACAGCTGTAAGTTTATTTTCTTAAGATTAATCGAAATGATATATAAATTATTTTAATATTTTGTTAATTTATCAGCTAATTACCAAACGAAAATAATTAATTATATTAGTAATTAATTATTTAAAACTTAAAAATAAATAATTGAAATGAATAAATCGCAAAAAAAAATCGTTATCCTATGTCATGATGCCTTTGATTACATTCTAAATAAAACTGGTAATATGCTTATCAGATATAGAACAGACGAAGTTGTAGCAATTATAGATAAAAGTAAAGTTGGTGAAACAGCTGAATCTGTATTGGGTTATGGTGGCGATATACCTGTAATGGAAAATTTTAAAAGATGTAATGACGTAAAGCCTGACACACTAGTAATAGGGAATGCTTCACAAGGCGGTTTTATCAGCGAGGCTTATAGAAAAGAAGTGGTGGCAGCTATTCAGTCCGGTTGTGATATTATAAGTGGAATGCATCAATTTTTAGATGATGATCCTGAATTGTCAAAAATGGCTAAGCAATTTGGCGTAACGCTTACAGATTTAAGGCGACCGCCAAATCCACCCAATTTTTCAAATGAATCTTGGCGAACACGTAAAGTACCTGTATTGCTTATAGTTGGTACTGATTGCGATACAGGTAAAATGACGACAGGCTGGGAAATTACTCAAAGATTAAAAGCGCGTGGACGAAAAGTAGAATTTATTGGAACAGGTCAAACTGGAATATTACTTAGTGGTTCAGGTGTACCCATAGATGCAGTGACGGCTGATTTTATGGCGGGTGAAATAGAGCATGTTATTAATCAATGCCCAGATGATACTGAATTAGTCATTGTTGAAGGTCAAGGGTCTTTAACTAATCAATATTATGCAGGTGTTACATTGGGTTTGCTTCATGGAGCGATGCCAGAATATATGGTAATGACACATGATCCAAGCCGAGAGGAAGATGTAACCGGCCTTCCAATGTCTTCAATTAAGCAAGTAATGAAGCTTCATATAGATTTAATGCAGAATTTTAGAGAGTCAAAATTTTTAGGTATTAATCTACTAACCGTTAAACTTTCTGATGAAGATGCGACTTCAGAGATTGAAAAAATAGAAAAACAATATGAGATTGCCACATCAGACTTAATTAGATTTGGTGACATGAATTTTATGGATGCAATTGAAAAGGAGCTGGCCATCCATTGACGACCAAGGCAGATTTGAGTATTTTGTTGAAGAGTAGTAATACAGTAGCTGGCTTTAATTTTAAATGAAAATGGATGCATTAAAATAAATTATGGAATTATCTTTTACCACATTCAGAATTAATTGTACCCATCCATTTGGAATCTCGAGAAGCACTCATGATTATTATGATATTGTTTATGTGTATTTGAAAAGTGAAGGGTTTGTCGGTCGTGGAGAATCAGCACCTTCTGCTAGATATAATGAATCCACAAAGAATATAATAGACATACTCGAAGGTGGAATATCTCTACCTGAAGCCTTAACTGATCCGATTAAATTTTCAAATCATGTTTTGCCCCAAGCTAAAAGCCTTAAAGCATTAGAGGTGGCTTTGTCTATGGCTATCTTGGATTTGTGGTGTCAAAAAGAAGGTATTTCTATATGTGAATATTTTGGCGCAAATCCTGAAAAAATGCCAAAGACATCTTTTACGATTTCCATTGGAGATTTAAATCTTATTCCTGAGAAGATATCTGAAGCAAAACCTTACAATATTCTTAAAATAAAACTGGGCATCGGTGAGAAGCAGGATAAGGAAATTATGAATGCAATTCGAGCTGAAACAGATACATTGATCCGTGTTGATGCAAATGAAGGTTGGGATTTGGAGACCGGTATAAAAATGTGCCATTGGCTAGCAGATCAAAATGTGGAGTTCGTTGAGCAACCATTTAAGTCAACAAATTTAAAGGATACGGCCATTTTAAGGAAGCAATCGCCACTACCATTGATTGCAGATGAAAACAGTATTAATTCCAACGATATACCTGAGATTTATGGAATTTTTGACGGTATAAATATTAAACTTATGAAGTGTGGAAACTTGTTTGAGGCTATTAAAATGGTGAAAATGGCTCGAGAGAGAGAGATGAAAATCATGCTAGGCTGTATGATTGAATCATCAATAGGAATTACAGCAGCAGCGCATTTATCACCATTAGTTGATTATGCTGATTTAGATGGCAATCTGCTAATTAATAACGATCCGTATTCTGGTGTAACAATTAAAAATGGAAGGTTAGTTTTACCAAATAAGAGTGGGTTGGGTCTTTCTTTATCTTCAAAAGATAAAAATTTAATTTAGATGTATTTAACTTGGAAAAATTAATATGAAAATACTCGGAATAGAACATATCGGAATTGCAGTAAATGATATAGATATCGCTGCTCCATTCTGGAATCATATACTTAATATCAAACATAAAGCTAAAGAAAAAGTTGAGAGTCAAGGCGTCTTAACAGATATATATGATACAACGCAAGGCAAAGTTGAATTGCTTGAATCATTAGGCGAAGATACCCCAATAGGAAAATTCTTGTCAAAAAAAGGCCCTGGTGTACATCATGTATGTTTTGAAGTAGATGATATAAACAACGCAATAATAGAACTTAAACAGTTAAAAATTAATATTTTATCGGACCAACCAACTATTGGCGCTGAAGGATATAAAGTTATTTTTATACATCCCAAAAGTACAGGTGGTGTACTAGTTGAACTCGCTGAGAAACCTTAGTTTTAAATTATCTCTCTAGAGGTTTTAACAATATAATCCCAAGTCTTTTTTAAATGCTCTATCGTTGTTGAAGTTTGTCCAATAGAAAATCTAATAATGAACTGATCATTTAGTTTTGTATGGGTCAAATATGCTTTTCCACTTTCATTTATGCGAGTAAGTAATCTCTCTGTAAAAGCATTCCCATTAATATGTCGAAAACAAATCAAGGTTAATGGTGTAGGCGCAACTATCTCAAAATCTTTATTCGACTCGATCCATAAGCGAAGTGTTTTGGTCATTTTCATATGGTCTCTAATAAATTGTTGCAACCCACTAATTCCATAGTAATTAATTACTTGCCAAAGTTTTAGGGAACGAAAACGTCGTCCTAGTGGAATTCCCCAATCTCGTAAGTCAAAAACAGATTCTGAATCGCTTGTTTTATTTTTTAGATACTCAGGTAGAATTGACATAGTATTTATAAGTTGAGAGCGATCAGCAACATAAAAGATACTGCAATCAAAATTTGTCAGCATCCATTTATGTGGATTAAAATTGTAACTATCAGCATAATCTAAACCTTCATTAATAAAACGATATTCTTCACATAAGGCAGCAGGGCCAGCCATGGCAGCATCTACATGAAGCCAAATATCATATTCTTTACAGATTTTACCAATCTCATTTACTGGGTCCAGTGCTGTACTTGAAGTTGTTCCAACTGTAGCGCATACAAATATTGGTTTTAACCCATCTTTTAAATCCTGTTCAATTAATTGGCGTAGATGTGAGGGTTTCATTGAGAAATGTTCGTCAACATTAATCATGCGCATGTTCTTTTTGCCAATTCCAGCTATCTTAACAGCCTTTTCAATAGATGAGTGAGCCTGAGATGAGGTATATGCTATAAACTTCCCATTTGCTCCATTTTCATTGCTTTTACCATTAGATGCTTTTTCACGAGCAGTAAGAAGAGCGACTAGGCTTGAGCTCGATGCTGTATCTTGGATAACGCCACCACCTTTTGAATTTGATTTAAACTTTTTTGGAAGAGCCATCATATCTACGAGCCAATCTAATACATGAGTTTCAAGTTCTGTGCAGGCGGGGCTGGTTTCCCAACTCATTCCATTTACACCTAATCCTGTTGAAATTAAATCACCAAGAATAGCTGGTCCACTTGTTGCACATGGAAAAAATGCGTGAAAATTAGGCGACTGCCAATGCGTGATTCCAGGCATTATAATATTCATATCTTCAATAATTTCATCATGACTTTTACCTTTTATGGGAGGTTCATCTGGAAGTTGAGATCGAATATCACCTGGTTTAACTTGCGATAGGACTGGATATTCTTCTACATGATCATAATAGTCAGCAATCCAGTCAATAACTTTGTGACCTTGTTTTCTAAATTCTTCTGTTTTCATATGTATTTTTTTACTCTTATTCATGTCTTACCTTAAAAATTGTGTTTTTCTATATAAAAGAATTTAGATTTACCCATGGTAACTCTGAAAGATATTGTAGCTGCGCATGATCGCATTGCACCTTTTATACATCGCACGCCAGTTTTAACGAATAAAAGTCTCAATGAATTAAGTGGCGCTGAACTTTATTTTAAGTGTGAAAACTTTCAAAAAGCGGGCTCGTTTAAGATAAGGGGCGCAACAAACACCGTTGAACTTTTAAATCAAAATGAATTAGATAGAGGTGTTGCTACAACATCTTCTGGAAATCATGGTGCTGCTTTATCAATGGCAGTTTCACGAAGAAACGGGAATACTCAAGTTGTTATGCCTCATAATACACCTAAAATTAAAGTTAGGAATGTTGAAAGAAATGGTGGACAAGTCATTTGGTGTGAGCCGGATCAAACTTCTCGAGAAAATGTTCTCAAAGATTTAGTTAGTAAAACTGGGTCGACAGTAGTTCATCCTTACAATGATGAACGTATTGTTATGGGTCAAGGAACTGCTGGGAAAGAATTAATTGAAGATTTCCCAGACTTAGATGCTATTATATCACCAGTAAGTGGAGGTGGACTATTAAGTGGAACACTAATATCAGCTCAAGGACTCAATCCAAAAATAAAAGTTTATGGCGCTGAACCAATAGAAGCAGATGATACATTTCTTTCTTTAAAAAAAGGAGAAATAGTAGCAAATAAAACAATAGATACTATCTGCGATGGTTTGCGTGCTCAGATTGGAACAATTACTTTTCCTATTATTCAATCTTATGTTCAAGAAATTATTACATTAACAGAAGAAGAGATTGTTGAATCAATGAAAATGATTTGGGAACGGATGAAAATTGTTGTTGAGCCATCATGTTCCATCACGCTAAGTGCCGTTCTGAAATCAAGAGAATTATTTAGAGGTAAGAAGGTTGGATTAATTATTTCTGGAGGAAATGTGGACTTAGAGCATCTACCTTGGTAAATAGTATCTTATTCATTTTATTATCTATTACTTTGGCTAATTCGCAAGAAGTCAATGCGAAATTCATATTTGATCAAAGTGCAAATAGTCGTTCAGCTATAGATTTAATAAAGAATGATACAATTGATATTGGTGACGTGATTTATGATTATCAATCTCAAATTGAGTATGCCTTAACATGGCGCTCTATTGCGATAGAAACATATGAAAAATTTAATAAAAAAGATGTTTTAACTGCAGCAGATTTGAATTACCTCAATTATGCTATTGAGCAGTATCGAAAAATGAGGGCACCTCTTTTTAAAATTATATCAAGATATGCACCGTACACAAATAATAATGTTTCAATAAAAGTAAACGATAATAAGCCAACTGAATATTTTACCAAAAAGTCAATATGGAGCTCATCTACCAAAGAAGTTATTTCTATTAATCCAAATGATCAACTAGGACAAAGAGTTACTAAACAAATAAAACTAGGTTTAGTCTTTGCTCTTTTATTATATGATAATTACCTAGTTGCAATGGCACCATTTGAAGAAAATCAAAAATTGCGTTTTGTTATAAATGAATCAGGCGTTGAACCTGAGAATAGAGGTTATTTAGCTGAAGTTTCAGAATCTTATACCGATACAAAAAAATTAAGACGTTTAGTTCATGCTATTAATTTTAGTTATCAAATATCAAAATGGGAGAATCAAAATAATGATACTCCTTTTTTAATTGATGATGATGATAATTATTATTTAAATCAGCTTATTTCTGGAAGTTTCTCATATAGAGAGATGTTGCAAATGAAAGAGAATGATATACGGCCTAATTTTAAAATTAATCGTTTTAATGTTATTTCAAATAAACTGTATGACCGGATAAAAAAAATAAATAAAAATGGAACTGACTTAGTTAGTAAAATGTTTGGTAATACTGCAGGAATGATCGTTGTCAGAAGAGGTACAATGGAATTATTAACTGATAAAGAAAAATCTGAAATTACTTATAAAATGGAACCTATGGATATATTATTAGAGAAAGCCCCTTTTCGTTTGACAGATTATTTTATACCAGGATATTGGTGTCATGTTGGAGTTTGGATTGGAAATGAAGATCAATTAAAAGCTCTTGGTGTATGGGATAGTTTACCGAAATTATATGAATTAGCTGTTGAAAGATATAATTATAGTGGCCCTGATTTTCAAACATCTATTAATTCTGGCCGTAAAATTATAGAGTCACTTCGTCCAGGAGTTCAGATAAATACATTACAGAATTTTTTAAATATTGATGATTTAGGTGTAATTCGTTTCACCACCCAGTCAAATAATGATAAGAAAACATATTTATTAAACGCATTTAGTCAAATTGGGAAAAATTATGACTTTAGTTTCAATGTTGAATCCACAGATGAAATAGTTTGTTCCGAATTGGTTTATGCTTCTTTTGAGGATCTAGTCTGGGATACAAAAAAACAATTAGGGCGCTATACAATTTCTCCTGATCAAGTTGCACGAAAATTAATAACAGATAAACGTTTTGAACCTGTCTTATTATACCTGAATGGAAAATCTGTGAATGGTGAATTAAAGTCAGTATTCAATGCTTTGTTAGATTAATAAATTAAATGGATAATTATTTATGACTCGTTTTCTTATGTTGACACTTTTTATGTCAAACTTATTTTCTCAAACTCAAGTGGTTATTGAAGAAGTCATGTTTATGGATGCACCATATGTTGGAGAAATTAAAACAACTACTCAAAAGTTTGCTTCAAATGGCTTTTTTAGACAAGAATCTTCATTAAAAGTAGATCGTTTTATAATAAGGATGGCTATGGGTGGAAATAAAAAATATGGTACCATATTAGATGGTAATAGTGAGTCTAGAATTATCTACGATTCTGAAGAAAATATATATGCATTTGAATCTTTTGATTTAATTCGTGGTAATGACGGAAAACCAACTCTAAAAGGAATAGAGGAAAATATGAATTTTGGAGGTGGTTCAAATAGGCGTGATAATAATGAGGAAGAAGAAGCATCTAAAGAGAATAATAAAGATGATGAATCTGAAGAAAAGGAAGAAGATATAATTGAACGTACTATAACAAGTGAGAGAAAAGTAATTGCAGGGTTACAAGCTAAAAAAGTTATTACTTCAATTAAAAGTTCCGAACGCACCGTACTGTTTGAAGAATGGTTTACTGTTGACACTTTATTGCTAAAGTATGCATTGGATAAAGAGCAGGACCTTATTAAATCTTATGGTGGACAAAAAACAAGCATGCCGAGAAGTTTCTCCGAGACAATGCTTTCCCAATCAGGTCAAGCTTATGACTCAGTTGAAGGAAGGTTGCTAAAATATTCTATGGAAATGAAAAATAAGGACAATAAAGGTTTTAAAATGGAATGGGAATTAAAAAAGATAGAGCAAATTCCATTTAATAGTGATGATTTTGAAGTGAATAGAAAATACAAAAAAGTTGAGAAACTAGATTAAATCTAATCTTTTTTCATTTCTTTTATCCATTGACTAACGAGCTCAACACCTTCTTTATGAACTAACTTTCTTCCTAGCTCAGGCATCATAATTCCAGGATCTTTTGAAAGCATTCTCTGAATCATGATAGATCTTTCTGGACTTCCTGGTGAAATTGTATATTTTAAGTTTCCGGTTGCTCGCCCTGCAGCTACGGGAGGTTTATATACTCCTAAACGTGTTTTATTCTTTTCTTCAATATTTAAAAATAAGCCAGAAGTCTCACCTGGAGCTCCGAGACGGTGACAATGGGCGCAATTCATATCAATCCATGCTCTTGCACGTTCTTCTAAAGTTCCATCTTTAGGATCATTATAGTCAGGAGTATGGGAAATAGTTGAAATTGCAGGTAAGTTATTTATCATACCTAACATAGACCATTTCTTCAACTGGTTCATTGAACCATCAGGGTAATTATATTCGTGATTTAATAGTCTTGCTTTAGTACCAATAGGCTTCATTTTGTTTTGATTGACATGGCATCCTTTACATTGATTGAAGTTGGGAACACTGTAATTGAAACTTTCTTCATTGCCCTGACTATTAATAAATGATACATCTAATCTTTCACCAGCGATTTCTAAAAAGGCTTCCGTTTGAGTTTTATTCCATACATAAGGATAACCAATCCAGCCCTCATTAGTATTAATTAGTAAACGAGTTTCCATCAAACGAATATTTTTTTCAGGTTCTCTAATATCAGCAGGGTAATAAAAAGATTTAATTAACGTAGACCCGATTGGGTAAGCAAATTCACCATTTGATTGATATATTATTTGTTCTCCTTTTGGCAATACTACAAAACGTGATTTTATAGCATAATCGCTAAATAATTTAGCAGAAACCTCATAAGGGAGAACATTCTCACTTGGTTGTTGGTTAGCTATATCACCAATAAAAAAACCATAATCTGAAAGTTTTGGCTTAGCATACTTTAATGGATTAGAACTAAACGCAATTCCAATAAGTAGTAAAGTAGTTAAGGCTCTACGTACTATTTTTTGCATTAGTAAGAATTTGAAGAGATTCTATGATTAGAAATGCACTTAAAATTCGATTTGTCTTCTGAGAAATTTGAGATAAAAGGGGAGTACCAATTTTCAAAATTATGTTCTATGTCTAAATTAGTAAAATCAGATTCAATATTATTTTGTAAACATAAACCTGCAGAAATATCTGGATCTTGCATGCCATCATAAATGATATCAGGGATAGTACGACCATACTTTATTGCCATTAATTGCCCTATTTCATAATCAAGAGTTGGTAGCCCTACTTTTCTATCAAAAATATTACTATATATATGAATATCTGATGTATATGGATTATACGTATTATCGGTCATAGGCTCTTCCGTTATAAAATAGCTAACAATCCCTGTTCCAACACTTTTATTATTACGAATGGTATTTTCATATATATGCACATTATTAGCAGCGAGTATCATGACACCAGTACCAGGGAGCACTTTACCTACAATATTACCTGGTGGAGCAAAATTATTTAAATTATTATTTTCAATAAGATTTTGGTAAATATGGATATTGTCACCTTTTGTTTGAACAAGGTCAGGTAAATCAAAGACTAGTATACCTCCTGTATTATTATAAGAATGATTTTCATATACTTTAGCGTTAATTGAGTTTTCTATTTCAATTCCAGCAACATTATTAAATGCTTTAGAATTCCTTACAATTATATCTTTGGATTGACCTACATATATACCAGCATCAGAGGCTCCATTCGCAATGCAAAACTCTATAAGTACATTTGTGCATTGAACAGGGTAAAGACCATAAGCTCCATTTGAAGGTTTTGGACCACCAGTCCATTCTGTAGTAATTGCTCTGAATATTATTCCATCAACATATTGTGTTTTAATAGCATCACCTTTTGCATCTCTAACCGTAAAACCTTGCAAAGTGATATTTGATGAATTAGTAATACTAATTCCTTGGGCACCTTCAGCTTGATCTGTAAATGAAAGGATTGATTTATCCATACCAAAACCACGAATAATTAGATTTTTCTTTCCATCAATTGAAAGAGTACCTATGATATTATGTAATCCTTCTGGAATAATGATGGTATCACCTGGTTCAGCAAGAATAAATTGAGTTTGAAGATCTTTCTCTATATCGTCAGCTGAAAGGTTGCTTATTAAAATTAAACATAGTATTCTGATTAAATATCTCATTCGTACAATAATTTAATAATGATTTAAGCTATGAAATCAATTTATCTTTATTTATAACCTGATTAAGAAATGTAGTATGATCATAAATATATTCTAGAGTCTATATTGTATAAAAATGACGATAATGAATCAAGATAAAGTAAAGCAAGTACCTACTAAGCCAGGCGTTTATTTTTTTAAAAATGATACTGGAGAAATAATTTATATAGGAAAAGCTAAACACCTGAGAAATAGAGTAAGGTCGTATTTTCAAAGCAGTAAAAATCAATCAGCTAAAAATATTTCTATGATTAAGCGAATTGCTGATATTGAATGGATAGTAGTAAGGTCCGAGGTGGAGGCATTATTAACTGAAGCAAACTTGATTAAAAAGCATCAGCCTCATTATAATATTAATCTAAGAGATGACAAGTCTTTTCCATATATACGAATAACGAAAGAGCCATATCCTCGAGTTTTTATCACACGTGAAATTATTAGAGATGGTTCTAAATATTTTGGTCCGTATACAGATGTTAGACATCTAAGAAAATCTTTAAAAGCTGTACATAGAATATTCCCTGTTCGTAGTTGTGATTTTTTTATTGATAATAAATCAATTGAAGATAAAAAAGTAAGTCTTTGCCTTGATTATCATATAAAAAAATGTCAGGGACCATGCGAAGGGATGGTTAATGAAAAAGATTATAATGATATGATAAAACAAATTATTCAGTTTTTGCATGGTCGTACAAAAGAAACTGAACTATATATTCAAAATCAAATGAAGGAAGCTTCTACTCAAATGAGATTTGAAGATGCTTTAATTTTTAGAGATCAACTACATGCTATAGTAAAATTTAAAGATCAACAACGAAAAGTAGCAGCTGATTTTGAAGATAGAGATGTTTTTGCTTTAGCTAAAGAAGAAGATTATGGTATAGCTGTAATTGTTAGAATTAGAAATGGACGAATTACAAGTAGAGAAAAGATATCCCTTAGAAATATTGATGATTCTGATGAAGTTATGATGGAAACAATTATTACGCGTTTTTATCTAGAAACTGATTTTATACCAAAAGAAATCTCATTACCCAATGATCCAAATAATAAAGATCAATTAATTACATGGCTTAAAGAAAAAAGAGGAGGAGCAATTAAGCTTCAAATGCCACAAAAGGGAGAACGCGCAAAAGAAGTTCGATTAGCTTTTCAAAATGCAAAATTATTATTGGGTGAGTGGTTAATTAATCGTAAAAAAAGAATGGAATTAGTTCCTAAAATGATCAATCAACTTCAAGAAGATCTTCATATGAAAGTTCCTCCTAGAAGAATCGAAGCGTTTGATATTTCTCACTTAGGTGGAACCAATACAGTTGCTTCTATGGTATGCTTTGTCGATGGTAAGCCTCGCAAAAGTTTGTACAGAAAATTTAAAGTTAAAACGGTTGATGGTATTGATGACTTTGCATCAATGCGAGAAATTGTTCATAGAAGATATAAACGACAACAAAAAGAAGGTAAAAGCTTTCCAGACCTAATTTTAATAGATGGAGGAAAAGGGCAGCTTTCAATGGCCGTTTCTGCACTTAGAGAACTAGGCCTAGATTATTTACCAATTATTGGTTTAGCAAAACGCCTGGAAGAAGTTTTTATTCCTGGTAGCTCTGATGCGCAATCCATACATAAACAATCACCTGGATTAATATTATTAAGACGAATTAGAGATGAAGCTCACCGTTTTGCAATTACTTTTCAAAAGCAACAACGTACAAAAGAGATTTCTAAGTCTATTTTTCATGAAATTAAAGGAATGGGAGATAAACGTGTTAAAAAGTTATTGCTTACTTATAAAGATTTAAAAACAATTGGAAATTCAAAACCTATTAATATTCAAAATGATATTGGCGTATCAGAAATAATTGCAAAGATAATTGTTAGTATAGCAAAAAAAAATAGTCAATAAACTTCTTTAAATAGGCTTGGCTTTATTGTATTTTTTTTGTCGTTATTCATATTTATTTAGCAGAAAGTATCAAATGTATAAAAAAGTTATAATTTTATTTTCATTCAGTATTTTATTTTCACAAAATTCTTTTAAAAGTATTCACCAAGGTTCATTTGAAGTATCTTCAAATATTCCTGCAAAACTTAATTTATTAAGTAAAGCCACAAATATATCTAGTTCATCTAACCCTTACTTTTTCACCTTTGCAGGTAGTGGCACTGCTGGTTCAATTGATAGTACTGGTACAAATGCAACCTTCGGTAAGATTGAGGGAATAAGTTTAGATTCTAAAGGGAATATTTTTATTGCTGGTCTAGGTAACAATCTAATTCGTAAAATAACGCCTGAAGGTGTTGTCACAACCTTTGCAGGTAGTGGAGCGGTAGGTTCCTCAGATGGAACAGGTATTGCGGCAACATTTAATGGACCTAGTTATATGGTCATCGATTCACTTGATAATATTTATTTGACAGACATAGCTAATCATTTAATTAGAAAAATAACTCCAGATGCAGTAGTTACAACGTTTGCAGGTAGTGGAACAAAAGCTACAACTGATGGGACAGGAACTGCGGCTAGTTTTAATTCTCCTTGGGGAATAGCAATAGACAGTAATGGAAATTTATTTGTTTCTGAGTTTGCAGGGCATGTTATACGAAAAATTACCCCTGGTGCTGTAGTGACAACTTTCGCCGGTAGTGGGACTGCTGGTTCCCTAGATAGTAAAGGAATATTAGCAAGCTTTAAAGACCCTATGGATATTGATATAGATAGTAATAATAATATTTTTGTCGGTGATCGAGGGAATCATAAGATTCGTAAGATTACAAGTGAAGGTGTAGTGACAACTTTTGCCGGAAGTGGAACTGTTGGCTCAGTAGATAGTACAGGAATATTAGCAAGCTTTAATCATCCAGATGCATTAACAATTGATAGTAAAAACAATATCTATGTGGCTGATTTTTCAAATGATAATATTCGAAAGATAACTCCTGAGGGTCTAGTCACCACTTTTATTAATAGTGATGCAGGTTTCGATGGTCCAGTTGGTATCGATATAGCTTCAGATGATAGATCTATTTATTTTGCTGAATTCAGTAAATATAAAATCACTAAAGTATTTATTAATACTCCTG
>TARA_B110000495_G_scaffold44295_1_pt1 | contig 20790 bp, 16 predicted proteins | sample TARA_B110000495 | Tara Oceans TARA_B110000495 (sample SAMEA4398219) | marine metagenome | biome: Polar Biome; feature: [MES] marine water layer (ENVO:01000295) within the mesopelagic zone...; material: water (ENVO:00002006), including particulate matter (ENVO:01000060) such as...... | reverse complement strand
GGCGGAACAATGAACATGGCAACAACCAGAATACTGCCCACTGTCTCGAATGCAGCAACCGCTGTGGCTGCAGTCATCGTCATCAGCATGTAATGCATGAATCCAGGGTTGATGCCCTGAGACTTTGCGAGTGCTGGGTCAAACGCAGTAATTTTAAATTCTTTATAAAAAAGCAACATGAAAAAAGCGTTCGCAAGAAGCATCGTGCCGTTCACGATAGCCCCTCTTGGAATTCCCCATCCATCAGGGTTTTGATCAAACCAAGCGAACTCTATTGCACCATTTAACACACAATCAGGATCAATGTCTACGTGGTCAATCGCTTGCCGCATGAGCACAAGCCCAAATGCAAACAACACTGTAAACACAATGCCCATCGATGCCCCAACTTCTACCTTGCCTATTGATTGAATTGCTTGCACTAAAAATGCAGTAATAAGACCTACAACAACGGCACCGATAAGCATTGCCATTGGGTCGCGTGACCCTGTTACTAAAAAAGCTATGGCAATGCCGGGCAACACTGTATGACTTATCGCATCGCCCATTAAACTCATGCGCCGTAAAACTAGAATAGTTCCAGGAATTGCACAACCGGCTGCACACAGCGCACCGATAATCACAATCCAAGTATCTATTTCTGTCCAATTCATGCCTTGTCCCCAATCGGGTGAGGCGAGGATAACGGTTGTCCAGAGTCAAGCAGTTGCTCAAGTTTATCCACAAGGTCTTTGCCAAGAATGTGCTCTATCATGTCCGCATCCCGATCCACGTGCGAGGGGGCAATGTCTGCGTACGTAATCAAATAGACTTCCCACAAGCGGTGATTGCGTACAACTCTTTTTGCTTTGGCAAAACCCGCCTCGGTAACTATCCACTCGCCATGTTGCAAGTGTGTTGCGTATTTCTTACGCTGCGCACGCTTCAACAACGAGCGTACACCCGCAAGTTTCCATGAGCGGAGCAAGACTATAGATTCAATTCGGAATGTTTTTTCGGTTTTGTCTTCGCACACTTCCCACATTGCTCGAAGAATATGTTGCATACCCACTCGTCGTTGCAATTGAAGTCTTCGCCATTGGCTAATGACAACTCCATTGTTTCGTCCAAAGATAAAGCTTACAACAAACAAGAAACCGCAAATCAGGACAATAACTGGTCCCGTCGGCATTCGTGGCACCAACGCACTTACTGTTGCGCCTAACCATCCACTTGCGCTGCCTATAATCGCAGAAAGAATAAGCATAGACGTAATATTTTTTGCCCAATACCGTGCTGATGCTGCTGGAATGATAAGCATTGCAACCGCCAGCACAAGCCCTACTGATTGCAGGGCTATGACGGTAACAACTGCAACCATGCCCATTAGCACAATATCTAATTTTACAACTGGCCAACCTTGCGACGTGCTAAATTTTTCATCAAAGCAGAGCACCGTAAATTCTTTTCGCAAAATTACCGTCACTAGAAAAATGACCGTTGCAACTGCGACCATTGTCCACGCATCGCTAGCCACCATGGACGCCGCCTTACCAAATATGAAACCTTGCAACCCCGCTGCACTTCCACCTGGCATTTCAGTAGCAATTTTAAGCAAGCACAAACCTAAGCCGAATAACACACTTAAGACTATGCCTATAGCTGCATCATCTTTGAGTCGAGTTGTATGGCGTATTGCAAGAATCAATAGCACGCCAATGCAACCAAACACGAACGCTCCTAGAAGGAGCCCAAGCATAGATTTACCGTCGCCACCAACAGCAACAGCAACCATAAAAGCCACTGCAATCCCAGGTAAAGTTGCATGGCTTAATGCATCTGCAGTGAGTGCTCTTTTGCGTAACAGCAGAAACGTTCCGATGATGCCTGCTGCTGCACCAAGTGCCATAACGCCAAGGACTACAACGCGTGTGTTGTATTCTTCAAGAAGAAGTACATCCAAGAATTGTTCAAGAGAAGGAAAAACAAAACGCGTATCTGAAATTGAGTGGTTGGCAATCAACCTACGACCTTGTGCTTGGCTAGCCTATCTGTCGCTTCAGACAGCAGGGTCAACCGACCACCGTACGTTTTCTTTAAATTTTCATCAGTGAATACTTCTTCAACTGGCCCGTGTGCTACAACGCGCATGTTCAACATAATGACATGGTCAAAATATTCTGTAACAGTTTGTAAATCGTGATGCACTACGATAACGGTCTTTCCGTTAGAACGAAGGTCAGCAAGCACTTGCACAATCGCTTTTTCAGTTGCAGCATCTACGCTAGCAAAGGGTTCATCCATAAAATAAATAGTAGAGTCTTGGGCAAGTGCTCTGGCGAGGAAGACACGCTGTTGCTGCCCGCCAGAAAGTTGATTAATCTGCCTGTGTGCATACTCCGCCATACCAACACGCTCAAGCGCCTCTATCGCAAGGTTGCGATCTTTGCGAGTAATTGGTTTGCACCAACCTATTTTTCCATACCTGCCCATAAGCACAACACCAAGAGCGTCTATTGGAAAATCCCAATCGACTGATTCCCTTTGTGGCACGTATGCAACTAGTTTTCGTTGTTTTTTAAATGGTTTTCCATACAACAGGACATCACCAGAAGCCCTTGGCACAATATCAAGCACCGCTTTTATGAGTGTACTTTTACCAGCACCGTTTGGCCCAACGATAGCAACAAGTTTGCCTTCAGGTATATCAAGGTCGACATCCCACAAAACAGGTTTGCGATGGTACGCAACGGTTAAGTCGTGAATAGAGACCGGCGAATTTGCACTGTGCCCAACTTCTAACGACATCTCAATTGTCTTTCAAAGATGCAAAGCCGCCCTGAGTTGCATCTCCACCAAGTGCTCGTGTCATAGTTGTAATGTTGTGGTCAAGCATGCCAATATATGTTCCTGTGTATGTGCCAGGTTGCCCCATTGCATCAGAGAACAACCGACCGCCAATATGCACTTCGTGGTCTTTTGCTTTTGCGCCTTCAATGAGCGCATTCACATTTCTGTCAGAAACACTAGATTCAACAAAGACAGCTGAAATTTTATTGTCTACAAGCATGTTGACAAGGCGATTTATATCTTCGATACCTGCTTCTGATTCTGTAGACAACCCTTGAATACCAACAACATTAATTCCGTACGCCCTACCGAAGTAGTTAAAGGCATCGTGCGCAGTAATTAACACTCGTTTATCTGCAGGAATGGACGCAATTGAGCGAATTGCATATTCATGAAGCGCATCAAGTTTTGCTCGATACGCCGTAGCATTTCGTTTGTAATCTTCGCAGTTCGCTGGATCTTCTTGGCAAAGCGCGGTTGCTACCGCTTGCACCGCTTGCGACCATGCTGAAACATCCATCCACACATGCGGATCCCAATGGCCTTCAAATTCTGGTGGCTCAAGTAAAAATGTTTCTTCAATAAGTTCTGTTACTGGGAATACCACTTTTCCCAACCGAGCTGCTTTGAAGAATGTATCTGTCATTCTCCCTTCAAGCATGAGACCGCTGTAAAACACCATGTCTGCCGATACGATTGCTTTTGCGTCTGCTGCAGTTGGTTTATACAAATGAGGGTCAATTCCCTCGCCCATCAGCGATGTAACTGTTGCATGGTCTCCGGCAACTTGCCGAGTAATGTCAGCAACCATTCCTGTGGTCGCTACGATTGTAAGTGGCTTTGCATGCACAGAGGCGGATACCAATAATGCAATAAACACTGTTTTAAGTGTCATAATGAGTTCCTTTTGAGTAATCAAAAGTATAATCTATGGTATGCTATAAATCAACCCATGATTACCAGCACAGTAGAAGATTATCTCAAAGCCCTCTTTTTGCTAGACCCCAACGGGGAAAAACGCATCGCAACAGGCGAGCTAGCAAAGGCAACCAATGTAACGCCAGGTTCAGCAACTGCCATGATTAAAACACTCGCAGAGGCGGGTTTGGTACGGCATCGCCCACATTACGGCGTGCAACTCACTACTACTGGTCGAAATCTCGCTGTGCATGTCGTTCGCAGACACAGAATCGTAGAACTCTTCCTTGTCCAAATTCTTGGCATGGATTGGGGTGAAGTCCACGATGAAGCAGAAAAACTTGAACACGCCGTTTCAAATGAGGTCATTGAGCGGATGGACGCTCTACTTGGGCACCCTACCGCCGACCCACATGGTGATCCTATTCCAAACGCATCTGGCGAACTGCCTAGGCGGTCGCTAACCCAACTTTCTGCTTGCAACGAAGGCGACCACGTATCTGTCGCTCGCATTCATAATCAAGACACAGAGTTCTTGAAATTTGCCGAAGAAAGCGGGTTGCTCCTTGGAGCAAAAATCACGATTTCATCTAAGAGCGAGCACGCTGACTCGATTACCCTTCTATCTGGTGAACACAAAGTCACACTCGGACTCGCTTCAGCCTGTAGAATCGAAGTTGAACATGCATAGCACAACAACATTAGCGTTCTTTTTGACATGTGTAGGTTTCCTTTGCAGTTGCAGTTCGCCAACACAAAAGAATCCTATACACACCATCACTCCGGGCATGATTCTTGCAGATGTAGAATTTCTTTCTTCAGATGAAATGAATGGTAGGCACTACCGCTCTAAAGAAGGGAAATTAGCTGCAAAATATATTGCTGATGAATGGGAAAAAGCTGGGCTTGTTCCACTACTCGGCAAAACGTCTATGTACTTGCCCACAAATGATATGCGTGATTCGCCCAACGTAGCTGCAATGCTTCAGGGTACAGAAGATACGTACATTCTTATCACTGCGCACTACGATCACCTTGCTCCAAAACGAAGTGGAAAAGATCGAATTTACAATGGCGCAGACGACAATGCGTCTGGTACGGCGGCGCTCATCGCAATGGCAAGAGTCCTTGGGGAATTGCACACGAAGTACAAGTCATCTATCGTGCTTGTTGCATTCACTGGTGAAGAAGCTGGCCTTGTTGGTTCTGAGCATTTTGCGAAAAGTGAGCCCATTCCTATGCGTTCCATCAAGGCACTTATAAACCTTGACATGATTAGTAGGGGTGACGCGAACACTATCTTTTTAGAAGGCAGTTCGGGTGCTCCACGTATAGCGCTGGCACTATCGAACGCCAACAAAGAAATTGGCCTTACCATTGTGAAGGGTAAGCATCCTGATTGGCTCTACAGAAGCGACCAGCAACCCTTTCTAGAACAAGGTGTTCCTGCAGTATTTTTGAGCGTTGAAGACCACGAAGATTATCACCAAGTTACAGACCACGCTGATAAAATTCTTCCAGGCTTAGCTGCAAAAACTACAAAGCTCACGCTGCTAGCTGCACTTGAACTCGCCCATCCTGTACCCTAGTGGGGAATGAAATATCCACTTATCTTATGTATCCCTCTTGCACTCGCAAGTTGTTCAACTGAACCAGAAAAAGAACCGGTTACGCAGAGCATGGAATCTGCTTCCGCTATACAAGGCGGCGAAGAAATTTACATGTTGTATTGTGCACAGTGCCACGGGGCTACTGGCGATGGTAATGGCGTGTTAAAACACGACAGACCTGCCAGAAGTTTTATTGATGGCGGTTATTCGTTTGGAAATACTGTGCATGCAATTGCAAAGACAACCGCCTTTGGAATTCCCGGAACTCCTATGCCTCCGTTTATCGACATGCTCTCTGCAGAGCAAATGGAAAGCGTTGCGGCATACATACGGAATTTTGCGCCAACGCTTGCTGAGGCCAGCGAAGATGAAAAAGAAATGGTCGTCACTGACTCGCCGCTTGTTGCCCGCGGAATGTTGCCTGCTATCAACCCAACTTTGAAGTTGCATCCAAGGGGAATTGTCGTTGGCAACCCAGATCGTTTTAGTTATGAATACCGAGTAGATGATGTACGACTACTATCTGTTCGCCAAGGTAGATTCGTACTTCGCGCAGACTGGGGCGAAAGAGGTGGAGCACCCCTTGAACTACTTGGCCGCGTAGTTGTACTTGTTGACAACGGCGACCCTGACGGATTGTTCACAACAAAAGATGGCGAAGCCCTTCATGCAAAACTGAAATCTACGAACACGATGCACGACTATGGCGAAATTTCGTACAACCTAGTTGCACAAGATGGCAGAGTGGTTGCGCAAGTTATGGAAACTTGTCGCACTACAACAGGTACTCGGACACTCATAGAGCAAGTCTTTGACATTCAAGCGAACGAATCAGTTCTTATTCATCCACCATCAAATACTGATGTATCAAATGCACCGCTCGTTCCTGTTGGAAATCATTCCTTCATTATCACGCACGCGATATATGGAGGAGATTCAAAATGAGTATTGCTCTATGTATTACAACAATCGTTTTACTTCAATCCCCGTACACAACTGATTATTTAACTGAACCAGATGGAGCAGTACTTGAGGTTGGCGGAATGGCCTTCATGGCTGATGGCGACATGGTTGTCAGCACTCGAAGGGGTCAAGTCTGGCGTATAGACAACCCAAATTCAGCAGACCCTACAGATGCCACGTTCACACTTATCTGCGAAGGATTGCACGAAGGGCTTGGGCTTACAATTATTGACGATGAAATATTCGTCATGCAACGTGGCGAAGTTTCAAAACTCGTTGATCTTGATGGCGATGATATTATTGATGAAGTGCAAACCGTTACGCAAGATTGGGGACTGAGCGGGAATTACCACGAGTTTGGGTTCGGTCTTCCAAGCGACAGCGAAGGGAACATGTACATATCTCTTAATGTTGGTTTTTGGAACCCACATTGGTGGCATGGAAAATCACGTGCGCCTTACCGAGGATGGGTATTACGCGTCGCTCCTGACGGAACAGTTACACCTATCGCAGGCGGATTGAGAAGCCCCGCTGGAATGGGATTCTTGGAAGATGGTCGATTGCTTGTTACTGACAACCAAGGTGATTGGATGGCGGTTTGTCCCGTGTATGCAATTGAAGAAGGCGCTTATTATGGCCACCCCGCTTCTTCGCGATGGTACGAGGGACAAGTAAATATTGAACCAAGCGATACGTTGCCTATCAAAAGAAAACGAGAGCATCCTGCACTCTGGCTTCCATACCAATGGTCCCGTTCTACAGGCAATGTCATCCAAGACAAAACAGGCGGACCTTTCGATGGACAATATTTCATCGCTGAACTTACCAACGGCCAAGTGCTGCGAGCAGAGTTTGAAGAAATTGATGGAATACTGCAAGGTGCATGCTGGCAAGCGCACCAACGCGTAGGCTCTGCGTACCACATCGAATTTGGACCAGACGGAACTCTCTACGCTGGCATGACTAATCGAGGCTGGGGCGGACTGGCCCCTGGCAGTGGAGTAGCTCGAGTGAAATTCAATGGGGAAACTCCACTTGATATGAAAACCACGCATCTACTCGAAGATGGTTTCGAAATTACGTTCACAAAAGCGCTCTCAAAGGCACCAACAGTCTCTGGGCAGAAATACGACTACAACTATTGGTGGGAGTATGGTTCACCGCAACAACACATTGAAGACCTTGCTATCTCCAACGTATTGCTTTCTGAAGATGGACTCACCGCAACAATTACCATAGAGAATCTTGAGGCTGGAAAATGCGTCATGCTTACGCTCGGCAATGCTACAGCCACTGATGGAAGCGTACTGCTGAATGACCAAGTCTCCTACACCATCAATAAAATGCCCGGCGGTGAACTTGTGTACGTAGCTAAAGAAGTAGCGCCACCTATAGAGCGCGGCGAACAAGTCGAAGGCTGGCTTTACCTTACATGGTTAGACGCGTTTGATATGTGGTCTAATGACGGCGTAGCATTATGCAATGCTGAGTTAGACATAGAAGACCCAACCCAATTCAAGATAAGCGAAGGCATGGGCTCCTTAGTAGCAACCGAGGGCGAGTCAATGGAAACAACCTTCACCGCGAAAGCTGGGAAAATAAAGTTTGTCTACATGCTTTCGCAAGACAGTGAAACAACTATTCAATTGCCAAATGGAATGACGTTTACTCTTGCTGATACTGAACTCGACGGTTACTTAGGGCCAGGCATTTGGCACAACGCACTTATTTCATACAACAACGAGGGAATACAGAAAGTAGAAATTAATGGCGTGAATGCTGTGACCAACATCCCAATGGAAGCAACTAGCGAACCGATGCCAATTCGATTCAAAAGCATCAAAGGCGCCATTGCTTTTGGTGACGTCAGAGTACAGCAGATACAACAAACAGATGTACCCCCTTCGTGGAGCACATTCAAACTCGATGATGAAAGCATCAAGCAAAACGGCGATGTGCATTGGAGCAAGTCCGATTCTGGCGGGCTCATTGTATGGGGAACAGGAAGTATTACAGTTAAGAAAACGAGTTCGTTAACTTCCATCCGATTTGATGCCAAATTCAATGGCGAGGGGAATGCATCAATCACCATTGGTGATACAACGTTTGACTTTGCTACACAAGGCGAGCGCCTTACTGGGAGTACGAATGACCGTGCAATTCACGCTAATTTGATTGATCAAAACGAATGGTGCACCGTTGAACTTACCGAAGGTAGTCTTGTGCCCGTCCGTTTGAATGGAGTCAATCTCTACAAGGCTGGTACTATAGAACTCCAAGGGAATGAAATTAAAATACAAGTGGACAACGCCAAAGTGGAAATCAGAAGAGTGTTTATACAGTAGGATGCAATAATGAATACACTTTTACTTACAGCAGTATTTCTTTGTTCCCCATCGCAATTTGTCCCACTTTTTAACGGCGAAAATCTTGAGGGTTGGACTATCGTCAATGGCGATAAAAGCACTTGGGTAGCGAGCGAAGGGATGATCGTAACGACTGGAAAGCCAACGGGAGTTATTCGAACTGACTCCATGTACGAAAATTTCATACTAGAACTTGACTGGAAGCACGCTGTCGAAAATGGCAACGCTGGCTTGTTTGTTTGGTCAGACCCACTGCCTGCAAAGGGAGTCCCATTCACAAGAAGCATCGAAGTGCAAATTATGGATGGCAAAGAACTAGACTGGTACACAACACACGGCGACATCTTCTCCATTTGGGGTGCTTCGATGGTTCCAGACGATCCGCATCCAATGGGCACGCATATTGAGCGATGCTTACCGAGCGAACGGCGTTCTAAAGGTGCTCCAGAGTGGAACCATTACGTGGTCACGTGCATCGATGGGCAAATCAATCTCTCAGTAAACGGCGCATTCGTTTCAGGTGCAACGGAAGTCACACCCCGCAAGGGTTACATCTGCCTTGAAGCTGAAGGCACTGAAGCACATTTCAAAAATATACATATTCTTGAATTACCTCCAACTGCCCCAAGCATTTCTGATGACATGATTGCAGAAAAAGCGACTGGCTTCAGAACAATTTTTACAGGTATTACCCTTGATGGATGGCAAGACGATGCAAATGGCTGGTCTGCAGGAGGCAATACGTTGCGTTGCGAAGCTGGGAGCAGCACACTTACAACTTCCGACTCCTTCGGTGCATATGAATTCGTGTTTGACTACCAATGCAAAGCAGAAGGGTCGAGTGCGTATATCGTAATAGATGGCAAGCAAACTGAGTTGCCCTGCGAGACTACAGGCAGCTGGACTCGGTTTCGAGTTGAAGGTGACGGCGGTACTATAGGAATAGGCGGCAACAACGCTGTGTTTACAAATCTTTTCATTAAAACAGAAAAGTAATTACTTTTCTGAAAACTTCTCGGGTGAGTCCATCTTGTCTGCTTTGCAGACATGACTTCCCTACCTCTTCCAACTGTAATAACACAACAACAATCTCTTGAACGTGAGATTGCTGCTTTGCGAATGCAATTGCATTTCGAGAAAGAAGCGCGTATTCATGCAGAAACATCTCTTCTTATGCAAGACATGGCACAAGAAAATGGTGACCCCCCCGCATCAAGAATGGCGATGATTACTGGGCTAGCGAAACTAGCTGATTCAAGGGATGACGATACTGGTAGCCACCTTACTCGTATTCGTCAGTACACCGCAGTTATTGCAGCAGCAGTTGCTGAGCACAACCCGCAAATTTTACCTATGGGTGAAGTTTCTATCATTGCGGCAGCCTCTATTCTGCATGACATTGGAAAAGTCGGAATAGCAGACGATGTGCTACTGCACCCAAACAAATTGTCTTCGGCTCAATTTGAGCAAATGAAACAACATGCTCCAATTGGTGCAGATATTTTGATTGCTCTTTCAGAGCAACTTGGACCAGACCCTTGGATTGATACTGCTATACAAATTGCACTTGGACATCATGAACGCTGGGATGGAACTGGTTACCCAAACGGAGTAGAGGCGTGTAATATTCCACTAGCAGCTCGAATCGTTGCAGTTGCAGATGTCTACGATGCACTTACATCTGAGCGAGTCTATAAAAATTCTATACCGCATCAAGAAGCTGTTGAAATTATTGCCAAAGAAAAAGGAAAACACTTTGACCCGATGGTCGTGGATGCTTTCCTTTCAAAACTCGAAGAAGTACGTGCCATCAACGAGTGAATCGCACATAACCCTTTATGCACTCAATCGTCTTGCCGTTTTGCGTCTGCAAAACAAAGCAAGCACCAACCAAGCAAAAAAGCGATCCATAATCCGTTTGTAATTAATACTATTGCCATAAGAACATGGGATTATACACGAAACCCACTTAAGGGCATTTGTGATGTATTATGAAAAGCGTGACAAACAAAACATCCTTACGAAGATGGGTTGGAAACAAAGGTTGGCCAATTCCAATATTGTTGCTTATCACTCTCGTGCTCAATATATTAGCACTTACACTTCCATTTTTAGAAATACACGAAGCATTAAAAAAGCCTATCCCATACAAATTAATTCATTCTGTCAGCCTTATGTGGACAGCGAAATTGTACCTCATCGCAATTCTCATTCTTGTATTCTCGATAATCTTTCCATTTGCAAAACTCATTACACTTTTCTTCGCATGGTTCATGCCTTGGAAATCAACATCTAGACTGAAGTATTTACGTGCCATCGAGCTACTTGGCAAATGGTCTTTTATGGATATTTTCGTAGTCATCCTTTTGATCGCGCTGACGTACAAACAACAATGGATTTCGTCCACTATCCACATCGGTGTCTATTTCTTCGTTGGTGCAATTTCGCTCAGCATGATTTTATCTGAAATTATTGTTACGATTGCAAAACGCGAAGCACAAAGCGGACACCCTAGGCGATACGTACCGAATTATATCTGGCTTATCCGAGAATATTTTAAAGTGAGTTGGGTTGTACCAGTTCTTGTCATCCTCTCTGGAGTTGCACTTGTCCAAGCACTGCACGCGAACTTTCTTCAAATCCACCAAGTGTTCTTCGTTTCGCGAACATACAGCATTTACAATCTAGGCGAAATGCTCACCCAACTACACTTGTGGGTTCTGCTTTGCGTACTAGTTGCAACGCTTGGAGTCATCCCTTTGCTTCGCCTAGCAATTTTACTTATAAGTTGGGTCACACCAATGCGTATGAACGCGCACAACTTAATGCGCACAGTTATCGATTCGCTTTCCCGATGGTGCATGCTTGACGTTTTCGGTCTTGCATTATTCCTGATTGCAACAGAAGGCAAGTCACTGGTAAAAACTGAAGTCCTCAGCGGTTTGTACGTAGTTCTTGTGGCAATCGGGCTGAGTTACTTACTAGGCGCGATAGCAATCGCAGTGTTCAATTCACTCACAAACAAAGCTACTCTTCTTGATGAAGAGTCTGTAGATACGCAATAATATCTCGTAGTTCTCGGTCATTTAGCAATGTGCCCATAGCAGGCATAGCGGAATATTCTCCGAATCCATCGGTCACTTCTTTGTTTGGTTCTAGCAACGATGCGCGTAGTTGTTCTGCGTCAAGCCTATCTGCCACTCCATCAAGGCTTGGTCCAGCAATGCCGCCTCGATTATTGACCTTGTGGCAACGAAGGCATTCGCTTCGAGAATTCTCGAACACAACTCGCCTGCCTGCTGTCGCATTTCCTCCATGAAGAAGCCACTCTCCAACAATTGCTGTTCCGAACAGTTCAGTGTTCCCTGCTGCTTGTGCATATTCAAACTGCAAACTTAGGGGTATAGCTTCTTTATCAAGTTTTGCAAAACCAATTGGATCATTCCCTAATGCAAGGATTGCCTGCTGTGCTTCAAACACATTTCCTTCAAGAGCAGCGTCGAGCAAAAGTTCACGTGCGCTTTCGGTATCTCGTTTTTGCAAGGCCTTCCTTGCAGCAGAACGCAATTGCCATTTGTCATTTTGCAGGTTTTGCATGACAACATCATCAAGGAGCGTCTGCTCAATGGCAAATGCACGAATTTCGATAGGTAAAGATTCGTCTTCGACGAACCTTTTCGCAGCACCAGTTGGGAAAGTCATCTTTAACTCTTTAACAAGATGCATAGTTTCAAGGAGCAACTCCCCTTCGGCTTCCTGTATAAGTTTCTCTAGCGGAACACGTACATCAGCCATTTCAAACCTATCCATATGTTTCCGTACGATTATTCTGCCTTCGACAATTTCTCTATTTGGGGCGAAACCTGGGTCCCAGTTCCTTAAAGCTTGTACGGCTAGCAATCGCATTTCCTTGGGTTTAGTCGAGTCAGAAGCAAACGCAGCAACCAATGCACTAGCCTGCTTGTTGTGCCATAATTTACACGCGCTAATGGCGCGTTTTTGCCATGGAATAGTACGTGCTACAGGGAGGGTTTCTGCGAGTGCGCGCATTGCATCCTGAATTCGCGAGTCATGAATTGCTCGCGCTGCTTCGGTTGCTACGGCATCGGAGGTATCGAGCAAGAAATCAACTACAAAAGGTGACTTAAGCTTTCGTAATGCCAACACTGCTGCAAGACGTACAGAAGCATTCATATTTCCTTGTAAGTTTGCGATAGAAGAGGGATACTGGCTGTTTGCAAGTGCAACGACACCTGCATGACGTAAGTATACATCTTGGTCGCCATTTGTTTCAAGCATCGAAACTATTGCGTCGTGTGCATTCCCTAGATGTCCAGACGCGATAGTAGCAAAGTACGACACCCGTGCATTCGTATCTCCAATGAGGGATTCCACTTGTTTGAATGCAGGTGTAAACGCTGATTCGCCAAGTATTTTGCACGCTTGCGCTCGTATTTCTGCATCATCATCTTGCAACAACGAAACAATATGTTTCATTTGGGGCAACGATGCATTACGATCGATCATAGCCAATCCCCACATCGCATGAATTCGAGAGAGTTGCTGCGGGCTTGCCAAGAGGGAAACAAACATAGATGCTTCTTCTCTGTTGGCTAATTCATACTGTGCTCTAACCCGAACACGCCGGTCAACATGATGCAACAAGCCAATCAGTCTTTCTGATTCTAACGAGTCAAAACCAGTTGCAAACAATTCTGAGACGTCGCCCTCTGCAACATGTTCTTCATCCCAAACGGAATACAACCTGCCTTCGTAGTTTCCAGTCCAACCTTCACCCCAGTCACTTATCACCATCTTGCCGTCGTAGCTAAAATCAACATCTGTGCACAACACTTTTTCAACAAATGGATGTTCGTCAACAAGTGTAAAGTGTGCGCCGTCTGGTTCCACTGCGAAACTCAACACGTTGCTGTATTCTGCACCGCCTCGAAAATTGCATAAAAAGAAATGATTGTTGTATCGGTCAGACAACCCAGCACCAGGATACGCAACAAGACCAGAAGGACCTGAACCGAGTGTGTCAATCGCAGGAAGAATCCACGCTGGTCTATCCTCTGAGTGTGGATCCCAACCATTTTCTGTCACCCAAGGGCCGCGTTCATTTGCGCCTGACAGAGTTTGATATTCCATTCTCCAGCCTGTTTCTCCGCCTTCAACACAGTACACAAGTCGTGCTTTATCAACAGAGTCGGAATTGTTATCCCCAGTAAACAAATTGCCGTATGAATCAAACGCAAGTTCTTGTGGATTACGCAATCCATGGTGGTACACCTGCAAGTCACTGCCATCAAATTCGCATCGAAACACTGCGCCTTCACCAGGACTGTGCAACACAGTGCCATCTTCAAGTTTAAGGTGGTACCCACGGTCCCCTATGGACCAGTACATACGTCCATCTAGACCAAGTGCAAGACCATGCATGTCATGACCACGCAATGCAGTGCGTACTCCAAACACATCGCCAAACAGCGTTTTTACAGTACCCGATTCATCAAACTTCCAAATATGCGGAATGTTGGTGTACCAAACCTCACCATTCAAGGCAATAACACCAGCGCCCGTTCCATCCATTGGGTCGTTAAAGCCATCTGCAAAAATAGTGGCGGTCTCATAAACTCCATCACCATTTGTATCTTGTAATTTTCGTATGCGATCTTCAAACTCTTTGTAATACTCCATCCCGTTCACGCGTTGGTCCGCGTAGTACTCGTACATATTGTATCGGTCATCAAGATTTTGCAATCCTAAATCAGCATGCAACCAAAAAGCACTTGAACGATTGTCTTCCACGCCTTGTTCTTGACGAAAAGATTCGGCTACAAGAATGTTTCCATCGTCGTCAAAGCAAAATGCAACCGGATCCATAATTTGCGGCTCGCTCGCGATGAGTTGTTTTGAATAGCCCTCTTGAACTTGCAGCAATTCCAGAGAAGCCTCAGGAGTACTTGCTAGCACACTCAGTAGTAAAATTAGTTCCATGAAAGTCCTTCTGGGAGTGTGTTAAAATTTTCGTTATCTGATTCTGTCACAAGTACCATATCTTCGATGCGTATCCCGCCAATCGCATGGCTGTATAAACCGGGCTCAATGGTAACTACGTCACCTACTACAAGGACCGCGCCGTTTCTGTCAAGAAGCGGAGGCTCGTGCACTTCAAGACCTATACCGTGACCAGTGCCGTGAGGCATTGAACAAAACGTTGAAGGTGCGCCTTGTTTGGGTAACCCTTCTTCGTACCCATGTTCGGTAAGCACTCTTATAGTTTCAAGGTGAACAACTTCACCTGAAATGCCGGCTTTCGTTGCTTCTATTGCACTCTTTTTTGCTTCGACTACCGCCGTATGCATCTTTTGTAACTCGTCTGATACTACGCCATGCACAACAGTTCTAGTGCAATCTCCGTTGTACATCGATTCTTTGTCTAAAGGGAAAATGTCAATGATGACCGGTTCGCCTGTTCGAAGTGGGCCACTTCCAAGTTCATGGCAGTCTCCGCCATCGCTTCCACCAGCGACAATGCAAGGCGGATTGTAAAAGTGCCGTTCTAAAAGAAATGTATCAATCATAGTACGCAAGCGTTCGCTTGTAAGCACTTCATTGTCAACGTGCAGTACGCCATCGCTATCTGCAGTTGCGCGGGCGACTGTTTCGCACGCCATTCGCATGGCTTGTTCGGTAACGTTTTGAGCATGACGCAAGTGAGCAATTTCTTCGTCGTCTTTTACTCTGCGGTCAGTAACACCCATGTCAGGATCAAGGTCGACATGTATACCCGCCGCCTGCATTTCATCTACATATAAAAGAGGTAGTGTTCTGTCCCCAATAACAGTCGTAATCCCATTTCGGCGTAAACATTCTGTTGTCGCTTGTGCTGCGCCAGTATCACGGTCGCCACTTAGGCCGCCAGCTGGAGTGAAATCGGTGTAGCCATACACTCGGTCAGCTCGCGCGTGTTTCTTTGCGCGATCCATTTCGATTTCACGCAAAATAAGCGTTCGAGTTCCGTCTGGCAAATCAATTGCAATCATTGCATCGTGCACCATAAAACGCACAGCTCTGTAGAGCGATTTGTTCGTCGATGGGTTTCCTGCCATAACTCTTGCTGTTTTATCCATGACGGATATTCTACTCTGATGCGGTAGACCTGCTGTGAATCCCTACTAAAGAGCGTATCCGGAAATCATTTATGGCCAGGTCATTGTTGCATCTAGTATTGCGTGGCATCGAAACAGAAATCATCAAGTCGAAACACTGTTAACTTGGTTCTTGTTGACCAGACCAATCGAATCAAGTGGAGCCGATCGGGATCGAACCGACGACCTCTTGCATGCCATGCAAGCGCTCTCCCAACTGAGCTACGGCCCCTAGTGCCCCTGTAAAAAATTAATTACATTGCAGCAGTAATTGCATCAGCAAGGTCATCTTTCGATGCAATGCCAACAAACTTATTTGAAATTTCGCCGTTCTTTAAAATAAGAATAGTTGGAATAGATTGGATGCCGTATGTAACAGCAGCATCTCGGTTGTTATCAATATCAACTTTACCCACTTTTGCTTTGCCTTCGAACTCTGTTGCGAGTTCATCTATAACTGGGCCGAGCATTTTGCATGGACCACACCATTCTGCCCAAAAGTCAACAAGGACTGGTTGGTCAGAATCTAGTACTTCTGCTTGAAAATTATCGTCTGTAAATTCTAGTGCCACTGTTCTTACTCCTAAAGTTTTAATGATTCGCTGAAGGTACGGATTGTAGCACTCGAGCATGCTCATAAACATTGTGCACTCGAAAAATTTGAACTCCTTGCATTGCCATTTCAAGAGCAGCAATAGCAGATGCCGTATCTCGCGATTCCACGTGCTCAATTCCAGCCGTCGCTCCTATAAAGCTTTTCCTGCTGAGCCCTGCATATATTGGATATCCTGAAGCCACAAACGCACTAGACCCTTCTACCAATTGCCAGTTCTGTTCCACGCTTTTGCCAAAGCCAAACCCTGGGTCAAGAGCGATAGCCTCTTTTTTGACCCCAACACGCTCTGCTGCTTCTGCTCTGGAGAGAAGCCAGCCTAAGACATCTTCCACAACATCCTGAAATACAGGCGTTTCATCGTATTGGTCGCTGTAATGGTCCTTCTCGGGTGGTAGACGTCTATGCATAAGGACCAGGCCTGCGCCCGTACTTGCAGCTAGTTCGAACATGGCATCGTCTTCTGTGCCTGCTGCAACATCATTAATGATGTTCGCCCCTGCCTGCAGTGCATCCTTTGCTACCTCAGCAAGGGTTGTATCAATCGATATACAGACATCATTCTGCTCTCGTATTCCTCGTATGACATTGCAAGTTCGTGCAATTTGCTCATTGGCTGAAACTCGCGCTGCGCCTGGCCGAGTGGATTCTCCCCCAATATCGATAATGCCTGCCCCATCCTTGATCAAACGGAATGCATGGTCTACAGCATCGGCAACCGTAGCGAATTGCCCGCCATCGCTAAAACTGTCTGGCGTCACGTTGAGGATGCCCACAAGAACTGGAGATTCCAGTGATACTACTTGCCCTGCGCACGTCCAAGATTGCGTTTCATTTGTCACAGAGAGTAGAGTATCGCACGATGACTGCATTTGTTCAACTGTGAGTTTTTACGCATTTACCGAATAGTATGCATTAATTTGAAACACCACGCATTTTCTCAATAACCGCCTAAACTCATTCCACAGTGACGGATTTCGCAAGGTTACGGGGTTTGTCGACATCTTTGCCGCGTAAGACTGCAGCGTGGTATGCGATGAGTTGCAAAGGAACAACCGTAAGCAACGGTTGCAAAGGTTCTGGAACATCTGGGACATAGATAACATCATCGCAATGCGCTCGAATAGCTTCGTCGCCTTCTGTCGCAACTGCAATCACATGCCCGCCCCGTGAGCGAACCTCTTCCATGTTGCCAATAACCTTATCGTATTGACTGCCCTTAGTCGCAACAATCACAACAGGCATCCCCTTATCAATCAACGCGATGGGACCATGTTTCATTTCAGCCGCTGGCATGCCTTCGGCATGGATGTAACTGATTTCTTTTAGTTTCAATGCGCCTTCAAGGGCAACTGGGTAATTCGTACCACGCCCAAGGAACAACCAATTGTCCCGATCGACGACGCCCTTTGTGAGTTGAAGAATATACTCCGATTGTGCAAGCACTGTTTCAATATGTGCAGGCATTTCGCCTAGAGAAGCGAGCAATTCCAACGTGTCTTCCTTGGCTAGATGATGCCGCCTGCCAACATACGTAGCAAGCATCGTTAACACTGCGACTTGCCCCATAAATGCTTTTGTTGATGCAACCCCAATTTCAGGACCAACCCGCAAGTACACCCCTGCGTCTGTTTCGCGTGAAATTGTTGAGCCGACTACATTTACCGCACCAAGAGTCATAGCCCCGCGGCGTTTTGCTTCTTGTACTGCAGCAAGCGTATCAGCGGTTTCGCCACTTTGGCTTACTGCAATCGCAATTGTCCCCTCTTCAACAATAGGATTCCGATACCGAAACTCACTTGCAAATTCAACTTCTGTTGGTATGCCCGCGAGCCCTTCAAACAAATACTCACCAATCATCGCAGCGTGTAACGCTGTCCCTTGCCCAAGAAGTAAAATTCTTTTTGCTTTCGCAAGTTGGTCTGCAAACTCAGCAACACCACCAAGAATAATTTTCCCGTCAATGGCATCTACTCTGCCTTGCATGCAAGTTGTAAGAGTCGATGGTTGTTCGTAAATTTCTTTGAGCATGAAGTGCTCAAAGTCACCTAATTCAATTTGCTCAAGTGAGTATTCAAGTTCTTTTATTTCCGGAGTGATTTCAACGTTGTCAACTGTTGTTGTGCGGAACGAGTTTCGAGTCAATCGTGCAACAGTTTCGTCATCTAATAAAAATGCTTGCGTGGTATGCGCAACAATTGCACTTGAATCGGAGGCAACAACATATTCTTCTTTACCAACACCGACAATCAGAGGCGAACCTTTTCGTGCGACAACTAGAATATCTGGTTCTTGCTCGCATACAACTGCAATTGCGTATGCGCCCGTAACTTCGCGAAGTGCCGATTGCACAGCCCGTTCCAAATCTCCGTCGTACAGCTCCCCAATCAGGTGTGCTAACACTTCGGTATCTGTTTCGCTAGTAAACTCATGCCCCTTTTCTTTGAGGTACGTTTTTAAAGAAGAGTAATTTTCAATAATTCCATTATGGACAACTTGAATCCCATGTCCATTTTTTACGCCATCGCAATGCGGGTGTGCATTTTCTTCTGATGGCTTACCGTGCGTAGCCCAGCGAGTGTGCGCTATTCCAATAGTGCCATTGAACGAATCGTTATTTTTTACTAGTTCTTCAAGGCCAGCAACCCTGCCAATGGTTTTTGCTACATGCAAACCGCCATTTAATAGAGCGATACCCGCAGAATCGTATCCACGATATTCCAGCCGCTTCAGCCCTTCAAGAAGAAGTTCGCGAGCGGGTTTTGAACCAATGTAAGCAACTATTCCACACATAGAATGGAAGAATACACCACATCTCGAAATATGGAACTGTATTTAGCAATGTAGTTTGATTATCGGAGCCACTATTGCGTTTACAATCACCGTATGCCCGATTTATTTTTTGAGCAATCTGTACGTAAGCGTAATAGCGTGCGGCCCCTAGCCGACCGACTACGCCCAACCACGCTGGAAGAAATTGTTGGGCAAGAGCACATTCTTGGCGAAGGCATGTTGCTTCGCAGAATGATCGCTGGCGACACTGCTAGTTCGTTGCTCTTTTGGGGTGCTCCTGGAACGGGCAAGACTACATTTGCGCACGTGATCGCTCATGAATCAAGCGGGCACGTAGAAACATTTAACGCAGCGATGATCGGCGTTCAAGATGTACGGCGTATCATCGAAGAGAGTAAAAAAAGGATTGAACAAGACAATGGTCGAACCACACTATTTCTTGATGAAATCCATCGCTTCAGCCGAAGCCAACAAGATGTGCTCCTAGAAGCTGTTGAACAAGGCATTCTTATTCTCATTGGTGCAACTACTGAAAACCCTTCGTACTCTGTCAACAATGCGCTCATAAGCCGATCAACCGTTTTTCGGCTTGAACCACTTTCAGAAGAAAATATTGTGGCAATACTCACACGAGCGCTTCATGACAAGCGTGGGTATGGTTTATTACAGTTGAAGGTTTGCGACACTGCGATACAACACTGGGCAAAATATGCTGACGGCGATGCAAGAAGAGCATTAAATGCACTTGAAGTTGCAGCAGGAAGTACCGAGGGAACAATTACTTTTGAAATCGCACAACAATCAATGCAACGAAAAGCTATTCGGTACGACAAACTTGGCGATGGGCACTACGACCATGCAAGCGCATTAATTAAATCTGTTCGTGCTGGAAAAACCGATGCCGCCTTGTACTGGCTAGCAAGCATGTTAGAAGCAGGAGAAGACCCACGGTTCATTGCGAGACGTATGTCCATTTTTGCAAGCGAAGATATTGGTCTTGCAGACCCGCGTGCACTTGAACAAGCGGCTGCCGCTTGGCTTATTGTTGAGCGCATAGGAATGCCAGAATGCCAACTCACGTTGAGTCAACTCATTGTGTATTTATCCAAATGCCCTAAATCAAGAAGTGCCAACGATGCCATACTTCAAGCGCGAGATGATGTCGCTCACAAGCGAACGGTTCTCGCGCCTTGCGACCACGATGCAAATGCGTTACCAACGATTACGGCAAACTATTACCATGAATAAAGAACCAGCAAGAAAACAAATTGCTCAGCAGGTTCGTGCCATGAGCGAAACTCAAAAACGGGACGCAAGTTCTAGAATTTGCGAACAACTAGGAGCCATTGCATCGGTTTGCTTTGCAGATACGATTCTTTCGTACTTGCCCCAAAATAATGAGATAAGTCTACTTCCTATTATTCAAGAATGGATTGATGAATCAAGAACAGTTGCAGTACCCGTCACCAATTGGGAAAACAACACCATGCGTGCTGCGCTCATTACCTCTCTCGATTCCAATGAACTTGTAGAAACGAAATACG
>TARA_B110000495_G_scaffold37937_2_pt1 | contig 20947 bp, 11 predicted proteins | sample TARA_B110000495 | Tara Oceans TARA_B110000495 (sample SAMEA4398219) | marine metagenome | biome: Polar Biome; feature: [MES] marine water layer (ENVO:01000295) within the mesopelagic zone...; material: water (ENVO:00002006), including particulate matter (ENVO:01000060) such as...... | reverse complement strand
TTAGGTACAGCACCTTTTATCACAAAATAACCTCGCAAGTCAAAATACCATTTTTCGAAATCTGTTAACATCTAAGCACTATTTAATGTGTTATTAGATCTATTTTGGTAAATATTTTTTAACCGGCTAACTATCTTTTTTTCTTGGTGGATATTTTTCTTTTCTAACTCATAAAGCTCGTCATTTATGTTATCTTTATATTCTTCAAATGCATGGCTACTATATCCCTCATCAATATATTTTCCAAAAACATACCTATTAAAAATTGTATATCTAGGATAATCTAATTCCCATTTTCTGCTGGTGTGTAAAAGATTCGGTACAAAAACAATTGCATCACCCGCAGTGAGCTCGAAAGATTGGATATATTCTTTGTAAGGATCATCTGATTCTATTAGTGGAGTATTAAAGTTTGATTTATGACTACCAGGAATTAAACCAATTCCATGATCATCTGGCACATCCACTAACGTTACAGAAACATTAACATAGCCACTATGAATGACACCATTAACTACTTGATAGCCAATTAATGGATTAATAAATGACTCGAAAGGATAATTATACCCATTTGTGTCTCTATGTAGAAGAACATTTCCGTCTTCTATAAATTTTTGAAATTTATTTTCCTGATTTTTATTTGGATGTTTTTTTCGCTTTTGATCTTTCGTTAATTTGATTACTGAAGAAAACATCAGCCTAGGGTTGTGCAGAAGAATACTACTAACATATTTCATAATCCTATGATTGAGAATCAAGTCTTGATATTTTTCATCAACATAATGCATATTCTGAAAAACGGTAGATTCTAGAGATCTTTTTAATGGATGAGGTACTTTTTCATCAGGGAGTTGGCTCCAACTCTCAAATTTATCGATAAGATAATTGGCTTCATCTTTTGTTATCACGTTTTTGACAATCATATAACCATGAGTATCAAAAAACCAATTCTCTTTTTCGCTCATTAATGTTTCAAATTTTAGACTATTGTAGTCTGCAATAATCTGATTCATTTTAATCATATTCAATTATTCCTATTAAAATTCCTATTTTACTACAACAAATTTTCCCACTTGAATGCTACCAGTAGATTGGGATTCCGCAGTAAAAAGATAAACACCACTTGCAATAGTCTGACCGACATCAGATGTCAGATTCCAATCTAGATAGCCTTTTTCAGTATCATTATGATACAGGGTCCTTACTAAGTCGCCCGCGAGTGAATAGACTATTATTTTAGCTGGACTAGGCACATTGATGAACTGAATTCTGCGATCTTGTTCTAACCATGTTGCCTCATAATTATTATTTATATTATTTAAAGATAGCCCACCGCTAGGCTTCTCCCAAGCTGGATTATAGTTTTGGTAGTATTCATTGCCTCTATAAGGGTTTGGTACAACTGCTACCTTCCCAACATTATTCTGAACTTCAGTCCCAGGAATCACTGTCAAACTATAGTTTGATGATGAAAGAGATTCATAACCGCTAACTTGATCAGGTTTTGAAAAACTAGAAACTGCATAATAATATTCAATATTATTAAGTAAACCAACATCAACATATTCTCTCTCTAAACCCAAATTATAACCAAAAGAATTACCAGGTATATCATAAGTTGCAAGCAATGTCCAAGGACCATTTTCTGATACACTACTTTTGTAAAGTCGATAACCTTCAAATGGTTGATCTACAATTTCATAGTCCAAACGGACTGGATCTTGCCATTCCTCTACATTCTCTTCTCCTGGTAAGGGAGACCAGATTAATGTAACCTGATTATCTCCAGGTATGGCTCTAAGCTTTGGCGCAGGAGGCGAGCTTGGCAGTGGATATCCATCAGCTATAAACTGGTCAAGCCTTGCTAGCGACTCTCTAACATCATCCTTACTAGTTCCTTGAAAGGTTGCTAATCTGAATTTAAGTGTATCTCCTGGATTAAGATCAAAAGAGCCAACCGCCATCCAAATACTACTTATCCCTCTAGGATCCAAACCAGGCTGGCTCTGATTACCTGATGTCATAAATTGATACATATCATTATCAATATGATTTAAATATTGCCCATGATCCATAGTCCATTCTAGCTCATCTTCGGAGTACCCCTCAGGAGGATATATTTTAAACGCCCTAGGATAATCTAGACGGTCACCATTATTATTATAGTCATCATCATTTCCAATTGGGTCTTCCGTGAAACCAATCTTGTTTTCAAAATCAAATGACAATACATCATCCTGACCTATATTACTACCACTTCCAATACCACCCATGTTATAGATACCAACCCAAACATCTGTGAGAGGCGATCGTGGAATTAAATAATAATCATAAATCAGCCAATTACTATAGCCTATTAGCCCCCATGCATGACTAGTTTGAATTACATCCATTCTTAATTGATTTTGTTGCTCAGGGTGATTCATATAATAATCACCATAATGCGTAACAAAATTTTGTTGAGCAAAACCAACAAAATTGGGGAAATATGGCATCTGAGCAGTATCACCTTTGTCAACAACCCAGACGGTATCCCACGCATTGGGTGATGGCCACCACTCATAACCATATATATCAGCACCGTCTGCTCTCCAACCATGTCCTCTGGTAAATACTGGGCTTCCTCTTTTTCCACCTACCATCAATGTATAAATACCAGTGCCAGCATACGAGTGCCCATCTTCTGAGCAACACGGCTTTTGTCCACTCTCAGCCATGTCAATATTCGGAAAATTATCGGGATTATATTGTTCAGGTAAATTCGTAGTTGCAAGATTGTTTATAAAACTGCCATTTCCCATTCTATGCCGTTTAACATCTAAAGGGAAAAGTGCTGCATCTGGAGGGTATTGGGAAAAAATAAACACAGGAAATATTATTAAAGCAACTTTCAACTTTAACATATTTCGATAAATATTAATAAAGGATTAATAATCAGCATAATAAGAATGTTCTCATTTTAGCAATAATATTAAGTAACAAAAACCTTTTTTTTTGTTTCAAAATCAAAAAAACTTAGATGTTCCATTTCAAAACTAAAATATACTTCATCTCCTAAGGATCCTATATCTATTGAATCGTAATATTGCCTAGAAATAATTTGGACGTCTCCCAAAGTAATATGATAAAGCGTTTCATTTCCAAGAGGCTCAATTAATTTTAATTGACCCTTGATAGCACCTTTGATTTCATTGGGTTTAGCAAGTTTCACATACTCTGGCCTTACTCCTACAATAAGTTTTTCTTTTTTATAATTCTTTAGCAAAGATTTAACATGTTTTCCATGTATAGTAAAAGGGCGCGTTTGCTCATCATGAAGCTCAATTTGAGAACCACTAACAACATTAAATACCATGAGATTAATACCTGGGTTTCCAATAAATTTTCCAACAAAGGTATCAGCAGGATTATTGTATAGGTTAATAGGTGAGTCGACTTGATGAATTTCACCTTCATTAAGAGCGATGATTTTAGTTCCTAGTGTCATAGCCTCAACTTGATCATGGGTAACGTAAATCATAGTGGTTCCTAACTCTTCGTGTAAACTTTTAATAACAGACCTCATCTCTATTCTTAGTTTCGCATCTAAATTAGAGAGTGGTTCGTCAAATAAAAAAACCTTGGGCTCTCGGACAATTGATCTGCCTAAAGCAACTCTTTGTTTTTGCCCACCAGATAACTCTTTAGGTTTTCTAAAAAGATATTCTTTTAAACCTAACTTTTCAGATACCCAATCAATCTTTTCTTTGATAAAAGTTTTAGATTCTTTTCTCATACGAAGACCAAACGCCATATTATCGAATACCGTCATTTGCGGATAGAGGGCATAATTTTGAAATACCATTGATATGTTTCTATCCTTAGGTACCATAGTCGTAACACGAGTGTCGCCAATATGTATCTCACCTTCTGTTAGTTCTTCAAGACCCGCTATCAATCTCAATAGTGTTGATTTACCACAGCCTGATGGACCCACTATTACTGCAAATTCACCTCCTGCTATATCAAGATTTAAATCTTTTATAACAGGGGTATCTTTTACATAGCATTTTTTGATATTTTTTAGTTTGATTGATGACATTGTTATTTCTCCACAGGAAGGACAATTCCTCTCAGTATGATATTTTGAGCAAATATGAATACAATTAATGTTGGCAATGCAGACAATACTAAGGATGCCATCACAGCACCTCTTGATGAGAGAGCCTGCATCTGCACTAGCCATACCATCATCGTCCACATTTTTTCATCAGGGCAAAGGATTACTGCAAACATGAAATTTGAATATGCACCATTAAAAGCACCTAATGCAATTACCGCAAGAATAGGTTTGGAAAGAGACATTGCAATATGCCAAAATTTATGGTACTCACTTGCTGCATCTATATCCGCTGCCTCGTATAATTCTTTCGGTAAACTATCAAAAAACCCTTTTAGTAAAAATATGCTGTAACCATTTGCCATACCAGGGATAATTAAAGCAAAGAACGTGTTCAGAAAACCAATATCCTTCATTAGTAAATAATTTGGTATCATGGTGACCATAGGTGGAAATGTCATTGTAGCTATAAAAAATAATAAAATTTTATATTGGTTTGATAATTGGTAACGAGATAATGCATATGCAGCTAATGGGTTAATAATTAGAGCTGTCATTATTGAAAAGAAACAATAAATAATTGTATTCTTTAAACCATCTCCAAACAATGTCAAATATTCTATCACCATCCTGTAATTGTGCGTTAGATATTCCCATCTTAATTGATTTTTATTTTCAATTACAAATTTGAAATCTGCATCTTTGACTGGCATCGGCACATTAGCAAATGAGATATATTGTAGATTATATTTCTCATTATACGTGTTTATATTATAATATTTACTTTTTAAATAGTCTCTCCACAAAGTTTCTGTACTCTTTATTATTATCTCGTCGATTGGACAAGAGTTATTACTCTTAATAAAATTGACAAAATTAATAGAAATATTTGATTCATACGCAGTCAATCCAATAAAGTCAATTTCTTCAAAAGAATTATAATCTGTTCTCCATTCAAGGTTTAGATCATCAATCTCAATAAATTTTTCTTTTAGATAAATAGTAAAATTTTGGAACCCTTTTGCCGATAGGAGAATGAATTGCGGGTTCAGTTCATGACGAACATAATTTTCCCAATGCGATGCAAGGATGCCACTTGGTATCGTACTTGAAAATGGAATTTTAAAGAATGATTCATAATCTGTTTTATTTTTGCTATTAAAATTAGAGATGTTACCATTATAGTCATTCAAGGACTTTAGGTATCTTGAAAAATCACCACCTATTGATAAATATACTCTATCATGTATGGGAATTTTTTGTTTAAACTTATAAAATTCATCAGCAAATTTAGTCCTAGGTATCTTGTAGTTTCGATCTAGCAATCTTTCAGGACTTAGATCTAAGAAATACCAATCAGGGAGTTGGGTATCAAAATATTTTCTAAAATTTTCAGGACTATTGCTACATAAATCTCTAATGTGGTTCCTGAAGCCCCTTGTATTTCTAGTTGTAACTCTATTGCCTTCGCCTGGTAAGTAATACATATTCCCAACATGATAAAACTCTGCTGGGATAATTGAACTTTTCTGAAAATTTATCCAATCCTCAATTTTTGCATTATCGATTTGATCTGGTGGCACGATTGCTTTGAAGATTCTAATAAATTCTTTATTCGCAACTTGATATTCCTCAGTTTTTTCATTGTATTTATGTTCGACATATCGTTTAAATAATGTTTTATCATCTAGTAAAAATTTTGGGACTACATCAAACTCATAAGCATCTAGTTTACCTTTTACAGAGCCTGAAAGCATTAATAACAATGGATATATCATTGTCAACGCACCCAGAGTTAGAAAAGCATATATAGATATTAGAAGCAAAATTACTTTAGAGTTTTTTCTTTCTGATTTAAGAAATATTGACATTATATCTCAACTGCTTCTACTGTTTTGAACGTCATATTTGATAGTTTCTTCATTTGATATACAGTAAAACCCATCAAAATAAAACCAATGATCCAACCCATCGCTGTGGCTATTCCAAATCTTTGAAACATAAATGCATTGAGAAAAATCTCTAAACCTACCACTGTTGTTGCTCCATCAGGGCCTCCACCTGTCATTACAAGCATTTGCTCTGAAGCTAGGAATGCTCCTATAAAAGCAAAAATTATATTTATCATTATTAATGGTTTTATCATCGGTATTGTAATATTCTTCAACCTACTAAAAAAACCACACCCATCAATTGCTGCTGCTTCATAAAGGTCACTAGGTACTGTCTTTAACGCAGCTAAATAAATCAAACAACCAGGCCCGAGACCGGCCCAAGCACTTGGAATAATAATCGCTATCATTGCTGTGTTTTTATTCCCAAGCCAATCGACAGCTTCAAATCCAAAAAATCCAATCATTGTGTTAAGCACCCCATTCTGAGCAGGATCAAAAAAACTTTTCCACATTAACATAACAATGATTCCAGAAATAACCGCAGGTAAATAATAGATAATCCTGAAGAAAATTTTTCCTTTCGGTAATTCAGACAACATTATCGCGAGAATTATTGGCGGGAAAAAAACAAAAGATATATATAAAAAAGAGAAATATATTGCTCGGAGAATTGACATCCAAAAGTCTTGGTCAAAAAACACTTTAGCAAAATTTTCGAACCCTACAAACGTACTACCAGTAGATACACCATAATCTTGAAACGCCATCATTGCTCCTCTAATAAGAGGGTAATAGCTAAAAATTAATACAGTCAAAAAAGCAGGAGCTAAAAGTATATAGGCTATCCTGTTAACTTTATTAGAGTATTCGTTTTGATGAGATGAAATAACTAAGTCACTTGGTGTAAAAGCTTTCCAGACATAATAAAAAAGGAGACCGTAAAGAACGAACATAATCAATGATAAAATAATTGCTACAGGATATCTTTTCCCAATTTCACTAGAAGGGATTCTTCCAATCATTTTTTCATTTGCCTTGGCTACTGCATAATCATGAAATTCTTGAATTTTGGCTATTCTCTCCTTTTTATCAGGGATTTTTCCTATTTGATCCATGTAACCTTTACTTATTGGCACATCCATGTATTTATATATATGCTGGGTATTTTTACCATAAGGCTCTAGCTCATGGTTATTTAAACTATGAGTAACTGCATCGGCCCAATCCAGTGGAACCTTATCTACCAATTCAGTATAACCATATTCTTCTAAAACTTGGGGCAGCACATATCTCCCAAATCCATTTTCTACATAAGTATCTACTGCAATCTTTTTCGCAACACCACTTCCCATAAAACGAATGAATTTCCAACAAGCATCTATGATAGAAGAATCTTTTATGGAAGAGCTTATACCCAGGTTCATCCCATATAGTTCACTTATGCTTAAGCCAATAGGACTAGAAGGGATTTTAGCAATACCTATTTCATCATATGTTTTAGATTGTATCCATTCATTTGAATTCATCAGTAAATCAGATGATGTTAAAAAGACTATGGCTAGTTTTCCTTGATGAAATTTCACCCAACCATCTCCCTTGTGTCCAACACCATAACGAGTCTTTCCAGAATCATCTACCCAAGGTTTTTGAAGCAGCGATAAGTAGTAATCCGTAGCTTCAATAGCACCTTTATCATTAAATGTTGCCTTCCATTTTTTCTCATTAATGTCAAAAAATAAAGCTTTTGAGTTCATGGACAGGTAAAATGGTCGGGAAGTCCAGCTTGAATAACTATCCGAGCCAATATTTAAAGCATAAACATTCTCATCTGAGTCTGAATCATTAATTTGAGTTAATCTTTTACCAACTTCAAACAATTCATCCCAAGTTTTTGGAACATCATTTATTGGATCTAATCCAGCTTCTTGAAACAGCTGTTTATTGTAACACATTACTCTTACATCATAACTTCTAGGCAAGAAGTAATAATGCATTTTACCATTAGAATCCATTGTATATGCAGCATCCATCACCTTTGGCCAAATTCGCTCTTCAAGTTCTTCTTTGTACATGATATTTGGATCAAATTCGCCAAGTTCTTTTGCATCAAAAGAGGTGATATCATCTCTAATAAATTTATCTAATGGTCTTATGAAATTCTTATCAATAAAAGTACCTGATTGTCTGTAGTTGAAATCAAAAACATCTGGTGAATTTCCAGCAGCAATGGCAAGTAAATCACTAGACTCATTGCCGATGCCTTCAATTAATAGAGGAGTTCCTGTCGCATCGAGCTTAATGTTTGGGAATTTTTTCTTAAATGCTTCAAACTGTGCTGACTCAACTTTCCCATTTATTGTGAAACTTGCCTGCATACCTCTCCAAATACCAGGCTGATATTTTGATTTTATAGTAATATCATCGCTTGCTTTCAAATTAGAAAATAATAGCGCTAGGTATAGAAGAGTAATTCTGCTAATTAAATAAACCAATTTTTTTGTCCTTAGCCAACTATAATTGCATTTATCTAAACAAAGTTTTATCTAGTAAGATAAATAATTGCAGGCTGTTTATTTGTTATATGAACATTAAAAACATTTTGATTATTTTTTTTCTCACTTAAAATTTTCTCATCATTACTTTTCATTGAAAAAGCATCTCCATTTTTCCCAGATACTTTTATTAAGGCATCGTGATCATTATTTGTAATGTTATTTATACTAAATTTCAAAAAACTAAGGTTTTTATAAATCATAATTGGATCACTGTTTGAAAATTGGTCCCTCCCAAACTCAACATCGATGCTTAGTGTTTTTAGTCTACAATTAAATTTAGTTCTTACTCCATCAAACGAAAATATTTCATACCTATCATCATATATTTTCACATTACCTCCGTAACAGATAATGCCAAAGTTTGGATCATCTATCAATATTGTACAGAGTGAGTCTATTGAAGATCCCAGCCCCATATCTATCTCTCCGTCAACATTCCATATTCCTCTTTTCATCTGACTAACACCCCACGGATTATTCTGCAATTTTGGTTCATATGCCCAGCCAGCTGCACCATCATTTTCTTTACCTTTAAACCAGTAGCCATAATCACTTTTTTCATCTCCTGAATTAAGCAGTGCCCATGAAGATAAAATTGATGCATACCCAAGGTTTATATGGTCATACATATCGTCTGAATTGTGTAATCCGTAATCTAGAATTGCCCAACCACCTAATTGGGACATGTAGCTCAAATTATAACTGCTATTTCCGCCTGCTCTAATATCGCTACCGAATTGATTAAAGTTCATTTCAAGCCAACCTCTACAAGCAAGATTGCCTTGTATTTGTCGGTCCATAAATTGAACGATATCTTCTGAGCGAATTTCAGGATGGCTATACCACTCTTTGCTATTTGGATCCTGCCAAAGATTTTTATCTGATTTAATATCATTGTTTAATGCATACTTTGCTATGGCATGGGTCGACTCAAAAGCAGTTGCATCAAAAAACATCTCCGACCCAAAAGGAAACTCATGGTCATAGATGAAAAATTTTACTTTTTTCTCCCATTCTATTTTTATTTTATCAGCATCTGCTTTTCTATTTTCAGATACTAAGGCATCAATTAATTCAGGAATGACCTTTTCATTAAAATTTCCTTGAGTGTATGCCCATGAAGGAAATCCATTGAAATCCCATGGTTTTTTCATTTCAATTGATATTGGTACTTTGAAAAAAGCTACTGCAGTTCCAACAGCTCTGTTAAGATACTGACTAAAAGTTAAGTATTTACATTTTTCAGGATAATATTTGGCTATTTTATACATACGTAAATATGTAAGGATTAAATGAGGATAGTCAAACGATCTCCACATTCGATCTTGACCTAAACCTCCAGACCCAAAACCTATTTTATTATTCCTGTTAACATACCAATTTTCACCTCCATGAATGCCATAGGGATATGGTTCTTCCTCATTAGTTCGTTGATGCTTACCCCAAATGTAGTTTTTTAAATAATCTTCAATTACTTTTATCTCTTCATCTTTGGGGTAAATAGCATTCTTTCTAGTTAATAAAGGAGATTTAAAACAATCATCTCCCCCGCTAACCATATAGTCTTGAAGTCCATGAGTATCATCAGGATTTGGGCTGCTTTTTGTTTTCATGTCCCAAAGTCCTATCAGTCCATTATACCATTTATTCTTCTCATTGTAAAATTGATTTTTAACTATGAAATCTGATCGTTTTTTTATTAGTGTTTCTAAGGGTTCCGTTACAAAAAATTGCAAGTATGTCTTGTGTGCCTTTTCATCCTCAACTGTAACCATATTCTCACCTAATTTTTTAAAAAATATAGAATACATATGATTCGGACCTTCAACGTTATAATTTTTTAATATTGTATATTTAGGAAATTCCGGTTTTAGTGACAAGCTCTCTAACTTAGTTTTTAGTAAAATTTTACATTCAAGACCAACTGGTACTGTCATTCCTGGCATTACGCGAATATCAATTAGATTATTGGAATAAAGACATTTCCTTATTCGGTCATAATTTTCAGCCCACTTAAAAATAAATCCATATTTGCCGCAACCATCTTTTTCAATTACTCCACCTGGTGTTGGTAATCTCCATTCATTATTTTTGTTTTTATTACGTGCATGAAGATATATGGAAAATTTCCCTTCAAACCGGCCTGCGTCATTTGTATTCTCAACATCAAAACAATCCACTGAAGTACCAAGAAGAGGCATCATCAATAGCATCGGAGGGTCTCCTCCAGCTCTATTTAAAAATATGAATGAGCCATTTCCTGCTACAAATGAATGTCGAATAGCTCTTCTTAAATAAGTCTCCTGCCATGCTCTAGCATAAGCGGTGTTAAAACAAAGAGGTAATTCAAAATCTAAAATTGATAATTCTCCTCTGCTCAGATTATTGATACTTATATCCCATCTTAAGTAGTCATCTTTTAGTGTGAAATTTTGTTCAATTTTTAAGTCACTATTTTTTCTAGTGATAGAAATATTCTGGTTTTTTATCTCGCACTCTGCATCAGACTCAAAACTAAGAGTTTGTCTATTCTTTTCATATAGAAGATTGAATTCACCTAATTCATTAAAAATCTCATTATAATTAACATAATTATTATCATCTTGCAGTATGAAATCCATTTTATGAGTATCATCAGGATAAATAATGGAATTTAGGCCTTTAGAGTTGTATCCAAGGCTGAAGAAGTTATTTGCTAGTTTATTTGAATTTTTCAATATTGCCTCATTAACAATTAATTAATATAAATTTTTATTATAAAAAAGTTGTTGACGCTTAAAAATAATTGCATCATCCTAGCTCCAACCCTAAATGAATAAAACTCAATGGGGGTACTGCTAAACTTACTCCATTAGTTATTAATTCAGTTTTCTGATGGTGTTTTATGTTGATCTCATTAGGGTTTGAGAATGTGTTCTCCATTTTTGGATCATTATGATGGACGATATCGCAATTTATTATTTTTGCAACTGATCGGTCTCCGATTTCAATTGTGATTTTTATTTGCTCTTCTAAATTTCGACCTATTAGAAAAATGTTTAAATGATTCTTGTTCAGAATTGCACTTGCATCAATGTAATCTACGTAACCATATGATTCACTTTCATAACCGGGACCATCAATTTGTAAATTGAGTGATATTCCTTTACCATTAGATGATATTATTTTAAATGGGTAATATATCGACTGAACTAAAATGTCATTTTCACCTGTGATAATAGGTGCAATAACATTAACTAGTTGAGCGATATTAGCTATTTTTACAACATCAGCATTTCTGATAAAACTATTTAAAAAACCAGCTACCACTAGAGCATCTTCCATTGTATATCTTTCCTCGATCAGATGTGGAGCAAACTTTCCTTTACCATCGAGATTCCCTTCTTTGTACCAAACATTCCATTCATCAAAACATAAATATGCCCTTTTTTTAGTTCTCAGTTTTGCTTGCATAAACCTACATGCTGAATCTATAGTTTGTATTTGCTCATCGATTGCATTTGTTACTGCCAGAAAATCAGATGTGTTTCTGTTATGATTCCCAACATATTTGTGCAAGCTGATGTAATCTGCTAAATCCCCGACGTGCTCTAAAACTTCTAAATCCCAACCTGGATATGTTGGCAAATCTGTGCCCGATGATCCGCATAATACTGTTTCAATAGAGTTGTCTACATCCTTCATCATTTTGGCTGCCTGCTGTGCGCGAATAGCATATTCTCTCGCTGGTACATGTCCTATTTGCCAAGGACCATCCATCTCATTTCCCAAACACCATAAGTTTATTCCAAAGGGTTCCTCATTACCATTCATTTTTCGAATATCAGAAAATTTAGTGCCCTCTGGGCAATTAGTATATTCCACCCAATTTCTTGCCATTTCAGGGGTGCCCGTACCAAGATTAACTGTAACCATTGGCAACCAGCCCATTTTAGAACATAATTTTATAAATTCATCTGTTCCAAAAGTATTTGGTTCAATACTCTGCCAGGCAAATTCTCTTACTACAGGACGCTCATCTCTAGGACCAACTCCATCCATCCAGTTATAACCAGAAGCAAAATTACCACCAGGGTATCGAACTATCGGAATGTTTAAACTTTTTAAAGCCGCCATCACATCAGTACGAAACCCATCCTCATCAGCATAGTCACTTTTAGGATCATAAACACCCTCATAAATGGCTCTCCCCATATGTTCTATAAAACCACCAAAAATTCTCGAATCTACTTTGCCAATTTGAAAATTTGTATCAATTCTAATCTTAGTATTTTTCATTTTTCTTTAATCTTAGAAAGTTTTATTCAAATATTGACAATTAAAATGATCTCACTCCACTCGATGCCTCACAAAGATAAATATTTGGTTTAATGCCTGTTTTAAGATTATATATATCAAAAATATTCTTCATAAATTGTTTTTGAAACATCTGATCAACTAATGCTATAGCACATCCGCCAAAGCCTGCACCGGTCATTCTAGCGCCAAAACATCCTTTTTGCTCTCTAGCTATATTTACCATTATGTCTAATTCTTTGCTTGAAACGCCATAGTCTTCTTTTAAACTTTGATGACTCACATTCATTAAATATCCAATTTTTTTGACATCCTTTTGCTTCATTGCCTTTGAAACATCTATTGTACGATAATTTTCATATATAACATGCCTTGCTCTTTTTAGTAAAATATTAGAAAGACCATCTTTTTTTTCCTCAAATATTTCTATACTAATATCTCTTAAAGAATCACAACCAAAGTAATTTGCTGATTCCTTACATTGCTTTACTCTTTCGTTGTATTTCGAATTTAGCAGGCCTCTTCTAGTACCTGTATCTAAGACGATTATTTTTACTTTAGATGGTATAGGTACAAACTTTGGAGATAAGGATCTACAATCAAGCAGCATCGCATGCCCCTCTCGTCCAAGGGAAGAAATCATTTGATCCATGATACCTGATTTTAAATTTAACCACTCGTTCTCAGCTTGACGGGCAAATTGTGCCATTAAATGTCCATTCCAACTAAATTTACAGATAATTGAAAATACCTTGAGAATAGCCATTAATAATGCTGCAGACGAGGACAACCCTGCTCCAATTGGAATATTGCTTGATAATATACCTTCCCAACCTTTTAACGTATAATTATTAATCCTCAGTACCCAGGCAACACTTTTCACATAATCTTGCCAATCTAAAGTGTGTTTAAAATTATTAAATGAAAAATCAGCGACTGAATCAAACTCCAAGGAGTGTAACTTTATTTGATCATCACTACGTGGTCTAAAAGCCACCCAAACAAAACGATCTATAGCTATGGGCATTACAAATCCATCGTTATAGTCTGTATGCCCACCAATAATATTTACTCTTCCTGGCGCTCGTACAAACATTCGAGGCTCATCGCCAAATGTAGATTTAAATATTTTTATAAGATTATTATCCAAAGAACTAAAACCAATTTATTTGACGATTACAAATTTGCCAACCTGAGTATTTCCATTATTATCTTCTACAGAGAATAAATAAATTCCACCCGCCACTGTTTGACCAACAGCGGAAGTAAGATTCCAATCAATAAATCCTCGGCTTTCATCATTATGCTTTATTTCTCTTACCTCTTCACCAGAAACTGTAAAAATCTTAATTGTACATTGATTTGGTAAATTTATGAACTGTATTTTTCTGTCCTGCTCTACCCAAATACCACCAAAGTAAGTAGACTTTTCCCAAGGAGGGTTAAAAGTATTGTAATATAAATCTGCTCGGTAGGGGTTTGGTACTACTGCCACATTTCCTACGCTCTCAGGTGTACCAGTACCTGGTATTGCAATTTTCGCATTTGAACTTATGCTTGACTCCTGGGATAGGAAACCCACTTCGGCATCTACTTTAGAAAATCCGGTAACAGAATAATAATATTCAAAATTATTTAGGAGCCCTGCATCTACATATTGATATTCTAAACCTACATCATTAAATAATCCATTTTCAGAGATATCAAATTCTGCAAGCATCGTAAAAGGTCCATCTTGACTATAATTGCTTTTATATAACCTATAGCCCTCAAAAGGTTGAGCTTCATTATCCATTCTATAAGAGTCTTCATAAATTTCAGGATTAATCCCAAAAGGGATTATAGACCAATCAATAGCTGCAGTGTGATTACCAACACTGATTCTAAAGTCCGGTTCTGGCGGAGGCCCTGGTGTATTAAAATCATTGTTAAGTAATGCTAGTACTCTATCGGCATTTGATTCAAAATCTTCTAGATCTTCCCCAAATATCTCTGCTACATAATAATGTATTGTATCACCAGGGGTTAGATCAATTGGTCCAAAAGCAATCCTTCCGCACCCTCTAGCTCCATTGCAACCATCAGTTGATGGCTGAGATATGCCTTGCGTTGTAATATCATACTGCTCTTGATCATTATGCCCCATGGAAGTTGTGTTATCAAATGTCCAATTTAAATCCTCCGGTTCATACCCATCAGGCTGAAATAACATATAACCAATAACTCCTATATCATCGTCATCACCTCCAGGCTGATCATCAACAACAAGCATCCTACGATTCTCATCATAATATACTAAATTATCAAATGCATTAGATTGGACGCCAGTTTGTAATTGTACACCAGCGTAATAAAAAAAGTAAGCATCCTCAACTTCTACTGTTGGTATTGCAAAATATTCAAATAGAATGAAATCATCAAAAGGGTGACTGGACCAAGCGTGAGAAAGTACAATTACATCAATATAAAGTGGCTCAACCTGGTCTGGAATTTCGTAAGTGTAATCATTTAGCCTGAAAATAAAATTCTGATCCGATAAACCTTTATAATCTTCTAGGTAAGGGGTTGATATTATTTCATTTCTATTAACTGTCCAGACACTATCCCATGGCTCCTCTGATGGAAAAAATTCGTACGCACACCAGCTACTTGCATTAGACCAAGCATCTGATGTAGAGACAAGTTTTTGCCCATTCTTTATACCCGCAACATTGAACATTCCCCCTGAATATAAAAAGCTATAAGAGCTACCTTTTGGATATACACATTTTTGTTGTATGTGACCGCCCGGTACAGGGCAATGGAATCCAAGATAACCCATATTTGTAATTATTTGTTCTACTTGTCCAACATTATGAATTTTATAGTCCCAGGTGGCATATGCAGCATCTTCAGGAACATCATCCGCAAATGCAAAGCTAATATATAAGCCAAAGATGATTTTGTAGAGAGTTCTTTTAGACATTAATTAATTTGGCACTACCCAGAAATTTTAGTATGCTAATCATTGAAATATTTTAAATAATTGATTTATTACTCTAGAGAAAATTTCTATAAATGAAAATTAATGCCAAATCGAGTTACCATTCCAAGAGACGAATAATCATTGAACGATATATCTGTGCTAACTAATTGGTTTGATAACTTGAATTTCATACCTGCACCGCTCGACCATGTAGCTGTAGAATGACCAAAATTATATCCAGCACGTAAAAAAAGCATTTTATTAAGACCATACTCAAAACCTGTCATGCCAATTGGTGGACCATCATTTGGTTTATTTATAGATAAAGATCCCAATAATGAACTCTTTTCGTAATCTAGAATTAATCCTGAAATACCAAACGAGAAGTTGGTAGGCATTTCGTATATTTCATTTACGAATTTTACACTCGATCCAAAATTTCCAATTTTCATTGAAAATCTCATCCCACGAAATCCAACATCATAATCAGCGGATAATTCAACAGTGGCAGCTTCTTGTTTGAAATCTCTAAACAGTGAAATAAAAATATAATTTATTGTTCCACCAAAATTAACCCTGTCCGTCATTCGTCTAGCGTAAGCAAAGCCAACTCGGTAACTTCCAGCATAAAACGTCTCACCTGTTCCATCTGGCTGCATTGGTGTCCGTACTTTCATCTCATCAGTAATTAATCGAGTAAGTAATATGCCAAAAGCGCCATACCTCCCTTTGTTATAAGCTAAAGCACTATAGTCATGATCCATATTAGCAAACCAGTTCGTTTTGTAGAAAGCGATATCAATTTTTTGATCCATACTAGCAATGGCTGCAGGATTGTAGTATAATGCAGATGCGCCCTGAGCAATTGAAAAATATGATCCTGCCATAGCTGCAGCTGCTGGACTAATATCAATCTTAAGAAATTGCGCAGATGTACTTCCAGGCCTCTCATACTGTGAGAACAGCAGGCAATTTAGAAAAAATAAAAATGTGATAAACTTTTTTATCATAATATGGTTTTATAGATTAATTGATATTCCAAGTTTAACATACCTAGATTGATCAAACTGCAAAGGTTGACGGAGTAAAGAAATTTCCTTATGGGAATAGTATCTTTTTGACCCTCCAAGCAGATCTCCATAAGCATAAGGATATCCAGTCCAATTATTCACAATCTGAGGGTTATCTCTATCAAATAAATCATATAGCTCTACAGAAAATGTTACATTTCTATTTAGATAAGGAATTGAGAATCTTTTATTAAACTTTACATCAGTTACAATAGTTGATGGATATGTACCCGTGTTTTCTAGTAATCGCTTTTCAAAAATGTCTGTTGTTCCAGGTGTATATGCTTTGCCTGTTGAATATCTAGTTAGAAAAGTTAGTGTCCAATTTGTAGGTAAATTCAAGCCAAATAGATCATAACGTTGACCTTTTGGTAAATTGAATGTTATGTATGAAACTGCTTGGTATCGAACATCCCAGTTAAGCCGTCTCTCTCTTATTGGATTTGGAAATCCATACTGCTCCCAGACGTATTCCCCAAAAGTTGAGGATGAATACCCTGTAGCCCACTGAATAGTGTAGGTAACTGAGCCTGACATTAGTTTGAACTTTCCTCCAGGTTTTTTATTAAATTCAAATTCTAGACCCCGCGCTCTTGCAAAACCGCGATTATCATAGAGCCAAACCGGTAATCCAAGGTTTGCATACAGCCTTAGAGTTTGAGTTTGATCAGATATATCCTTATTATACGCTTTAACATCAAAAGATAAATTTTCATTGAATTGGTTCGTGAAACCAAATTCATAAAGAATTGTTTGTTCATAATCAAGATGAGGATTTCCAGTAAATCCACCTGAATATGGATCTCTATAATAATATTGTAACTCAGGAGTTTGTAAAAAATGGCCATAAGAAAAGAATAAAACCATATATTCAGTTACAGGGAAAGATAAACCAAAACGCGGGCTAAATCTCATTTTGGTAAGTTTCCAATCTGCTTCTAACCCAGTTGCGTCTTTCCAAATAGACCTAAATTCATCGGAATCTATAGACTTTCCAAGATGTAAAAAATCTAATCTAGCTCCAGCGTTAAGAATTAAAGACTCTATTTCAAATTTATTTTCTAAATATAAAGCGCCAGAAATTGGCTTTGAATCAAATACCCATCTAGTCCTTCCGAACTCAGGAAAAGGTCCTGGTGGTTTCGGATAAGTTATACTATCAGAAGGCATTGTATAGTATTGTTCGCCGTAAGCAGAGAGGTTTGTAGCTCCATCAGCAATATCAACATAATGAAGATCATTGGACTGAATTGAGATTCCTGTTTTTAGCATATTATGCTTGCTATATTGTGACACAAGATCAGCTTTTATTGTAAGCGTTTTTGTAAAATCATCTCTCCATATATCCTCTTTCCCAGTAGCATCATAGAAACCATCTACCTGATTAATAACTGGATTTGTCACATTAGAATAAAGTGTGTCACCAAGTTCTTGGTTTATGTAAAAACCATCTGCATCGTTACAATCTAAACTATCTGGATAATTGGCACAATCACCATCTCTAAATACCCACCACTCATCAGGTTTGCTTGAACCATCGATTGACGCATTATAATCCACTGTCATATATCCAATGTTTACATTATAAAAAGTAGAACTTGATACAAAATGATTTAGACGAAGGTTATACTTTTTTGTACTCCTATTGTATTCAGCCATGTTATCTGGCGCCAAATGCCATAACCAATTGTAATTTGTCCATTGTTTGTAAGCATCGTTGTAAGAAAATATCATTTTAATATTATCTTTTAGATCATAATTAAGCTTAGCATTTAGGTTAATGTTATTATCTTGCCTTTCATTAATACCTAAGCCTAACCAATCAAGTTCAATTCTTTTTCTTTGATTATCTTGCCATGTATCAGTTCGGTTAAGATTTCCTGAAGTAAAAAAGTTTAGTTTTTTACTGATCAATGGTACAGGACCACCAAAATTGAAAGATAGGTAATCTGTATTGTAAGAATTTCCAAAATCAGAAATTCCATTATCTGTTTTGTAATCTAGATTTCCAGCTAATTTATTTCCACCTGTTTTAGTTGTTATATTTATAACCCCAGATTGGGCTTGACCATATTCAGCACTAAATGCACCAGTTAAAATCTCAACTTGTGATACATCTGACACGTTTAAATCAAGAACACTTCTACCTCCATAAAGTGGATGTGTAACAGGCATACCATCAACCATGTATAATATCTCACCACCTCGTCCGCCGCGAACATGAACATTCTTAAGGCTCTCATCACGAACCTGCAACTGTTGACCATCTCCCATATCTAACCTAACAGGCTGAATGTCAGTAACCGCACCAGCCTGCATGCGGAAAACATCAGCTGAAGATTCAAAACCGGGAATATTTACAAAATCTTCCTCCGTGATCAACTTTCTTGTAAATGTAATATCTTTTTGAACCATTAGCCTATCAGCGAAAACTTCAACTTCACTACCCTCAATAGCTTCTACTTTAATTTGTACATCCAGCTCAGATGTTAAATCAGCACGTACTAAAAGGTCTTTAACAGTTAAAGGTGCATACCCAATATAGGAAAATGCAATATCATGTTTTCCAGGTGGAACACCAATTAGATAGAATTCACCTTCCGCGTCAGTTGATGCACCTTGGTCAGTGCTTTTAATGACAACATTCACTCCAACTAAAGGTTCATTTGTATTTTCATCAATTACTTTCCCAGAAATTTTACCGGTATTACCACCAAAAATATTGGATGAGAAAAAAAGATAAATAACAAAAAATATATAATTATTGAAAATATTTTTTAAAGTAGAAATGAACATTAGAATCCCATATCCTCTAATATCTTTTCTCCGAGAGCCTTTGCGTCTTCAGATTCCATGTGCCAAATTGGTGCGCCAATGTAAATAACGTCAAAACCACTACCATAGTACCTTATGCCACACGTTTCCTGATTAACATAATCATCATCTGAATTAAGTTTAAGTATTGGTACTGTAAAGCCTCCCTGCTCGATAATAACATCAATATTGCTTAGCTTATTATAGTTAGGCCATATATTTGCAATCTTTGCTGTATCTGGTCTAATCTCTAAACCTGAGTAATGATTTAGCCCCTCTGCGCTATTAAAATTACCAATCAGGTCTGAGACAAACCCATAGTTAACATGTAATATTTTATTCATGAACCAATTCCAGCCACCTGATGAAAACTTAGAAGGATAAACAATACATGGCTCACACGGTGCTGATAAATAATACGAATTATCCATGAATGATTGCATTATATTACTTCCAATCATCACTAGTTTTCCCCCTACATGCAGGTAGGCTTGTAAATTTTTTGACTCTTCTGCAAAATATGGAACTGTTGCAAAATGATCCTTTACCCAAACGATCATTTTATATTTTCTTATAGTCCTAAAGTTTGGAAACCTTCTTCGTGCGAAATCTCTATCATCAACAATGAGATCGCCACGATTACCACCAAATATTTCGAAATATGCTGAGTCTGTTATTTCATCAGTTATAAGTCCATCAAAATCCGGAAGAGATGCATCTTCAATTGTTCCATCAAGAATTAAGATATCTTTTTCAAATGTTGGAACGTATATCTCCACTTCAATTGAATCTCCAATTGGATCTATTAAGTATGTATCATCTCTAGAAATCACAGTAATTATATGCTCATCTTCTAAAGGTTCAGCCCAGGCAGTAGGTGGTATAATGACGCTCGTATCAGTTGTCCAGTTCCACTCTCCACCATCTACCCGCCAAGCATATTCGGTTATATTGCCATCAGGATCATTTGCAGTAAAAGTAATAGGTATACCTTTATACCAATCATCAACCTCAGGCTTAGCAAGAAAATCAGAATTATTTAATGGAGAGGTTATTTCTGTCTCCGGAAATTGAGTTTGTTTTGTATAGAAACTTAAAGTAGCGGGTGATTCATCAACATTACCAGAGTTATCGACTGCTCGCACTTCAAATAGCTGATGATTTAATACAGCTAGTGAATTAAAAGCAATTACAGCATTTGTTTCTGTTAAACTTTGCCATTCCCTTATCATTGTAGAATCTATTTTCCACCA
>TARA_B110000495_G_scaffold5183_1_pt1 | contig 21164 bp, 12 predicted proteins | sample TARA_B110000495 | Tara Oceans TARA_B110000495 (sample SAMEA4398219) | marine metagenome | biome: Polar Biome; feature: [MES] marine water layer (ENVO:01000295) within the mesopelagic zone...; material: water (ENVO:00002006), including particulate matter (ENVO:01000060) such as...... | reverse complement strand
TTATTTTCAAAAACGGAAACAGCTACTTTTAGGTCGGATTCTTTCATCCATGAAGATGGACTGACTATCCCGATTGTTGCATTGTGTTTTAGTGCCGGTGGTTTAATCATGGACTAATATTGCCAAAATATTGTCTTGCAAATTGCGACAATCTTTTGACGAACCAATATAGCCATTCATGAGCATGGAGAAAGCCAATGGACCATGGTTGGGTGAAAAAGCATAACCGGATAAACAACTAACACCAGATAAACTCCCCGATTTCGCTCGGATTTTTGAATCGGTAAATTCAAGCCGATCTTCCAAAGTCCCTTTAAATCCGGCACTGGGCAAAACATATAAAAAATCATCTTTGAAAGGACTAGTGTACATATATGTGAGTAGATGAATAAAGTGGTCTGCACTGGTGAGATTGTAACGGGAAACACCGGAAGCATCTGCAATTCGAATTGCTGATGTATCAATTCCGGCGGAATCTGCCAGAAATGTTTTTACTGTTTTTATACCATCATTCCAATTCCCTGGATATTCTTTAGATATTCCCATGGTTTTGACTAATAATTCAGCGGTCAAATTATCACTTTCATTCATTAGGTTTAATGCGGATTGAAGTAAAGTATAAGATTTGTGGGAAACCAATAAATTGGCATTTCCTGAAACAGTTCCAATAGCAATATTATTTATGATTGTCCCATGTTTCTTCAACATTTCGTTTAGGACTGTTCCTGTATAAAGATGTGGATGATAAATGTTTCGAATTAAAGTATCTGGGGTAGAAAAATCCATTAATTCACCACTTATATTAAATTTATTGGTGTGCCCAGCCCAGTCACGTTCAATCTTAAATTTTTGAAAATCAACCGTATCATTCACGGTTATTGATTGGTTATCAATCTGGATATAGTTTGTAACAGGGTTAGTTGAAACTTGTACCGGTTGTCCTAATTTTCCAGGATGGAAATAGAATTCTACACAATTATCATTTAGAGATAGTGCACTAATAGGAGCAGCATACCACCATGAGCCCTCATCCCACATCCAGCCTTCGCCATAATGAAGCGTATCCATCAAACTTTCATCCACAAACAATGTATCCACTGATTCAATCTGTGAAGAAATAATTTTAGCCAAGGAGTCTAATTGCTCCAAGGAAAAATCCGGGTCACCGCCACCTTTTAAAATGAGATTATTCCCTTGCTGGTAAATGGCTGTTTCAAAAATAGTATCGGAACCAAGGTTGGCTAATGCTGCGGCACAAGTGTACAGTTTATTATTACTTGCCGGCATGAGCCGTTTTTTACTATTCAGTGCATATAGTATTTCTCCTGAATTAAGGGAAGTCACTTTTATACTCATATTAACATCTAACCCTGAATCCACTATAAGTGCATTGATGTTTTTTTTCAGTTTTGCCTGTCCGGGATTATTTAAAAGTGCTTTTGGTGGTGCGCAGGAAAAGAAACAGAATAATGCTGTAATAAATTGAAGTCTAACTATTGTCATGCGGTACCTCTTTCAACTTCTTCAAAAATCGATCCAGAATCCGAGTTCCAAATTGGAATGCAGGTTGAAATTTATCATTTGAAATACCAATTCTTTTTGCAAAAGCTTGGGTCGCTTCAATGTGAGGCTGGATTCCCCAAATTGGCTTTGATCGATGAGTGATCCCATCAATTTTAACCATATCACTCAAGATCGATATTTCAAAATCTGAAGGGCAAATTGTAACACCTTCTCTGTGTGAATAAATAAGATCTCCTTCCGCAGATTCTTCTAATATTGAATGACTATTGAGTACTACTGTTCTAGCACCTTTCTTTTTTTCATCATTCCAAAGTAAATCGATTGTTCCGCCAAACATATGGGCGATGAATTGATGTCCGAAACAAATGCCAAGAGTTGGGATGTTACGAACAAAAGCCTGTTCCATTGTTGAATGAATATTTTTAAGCCAATCATGTTTATCATAGACAGATGCAGCACTTCCCATCAGAATAATACCGCACGTTTCACCGATTACTATATCCATACTTCTTGGGTCAAATAATGCGGGTAAATGATAAGTAGTTGTGACTGGTGACCGAGAAGAAATATGATTATAAGATTGTATTTCCGGTATAATTAGGGATGGGTCTATGACCATTAAAGATTTTGAATTCATTTCTGGAAATCTATTTTAGAAAAAGTATTTTATTTGATGCGATTCGTTTACCATTCTTATCAAATTGAATGAAATATGGACCCGATGTTAATACGTCTTGGATGTTTTTTGGTAATGAAAAAGTTATGTTTCCTGATTGGGTAAAAGAAAGATTTTTTTGCCAAACAAGTTGCCCAAGAATATTGAATAATTTTATTTGGTACAATCCAACTTCTGCATTTATGTGAAATACCCCATTGCTGTTAAACGGATTTGGGTAAAAAGACAAAGTTGGTTTTGTGGGAACTAGTTTATCAGCAGGAATTGAAAGTGTTGTATCAATTAAGAATTCTATGGCGCGATTAAAATAATTAATCCTGTCATTTTCATTGAGAATTTCCAGAGGTATAGAAGATAGCAAAGATGGAAGATCAGTAACACCTACAGCTAAAATAATACCCGAGGAATCGGTAAGAATTGGATAAGTCAATGATTCATTTAAAGGAGAACCAATGCTATTCAAACTGTCAATTCCAATATTTGTGATTAAGTTAGAACTTGAATAATTATCAAAGGGTATGTCAATGCCAATAAATTCTGTTGGAACAGATATGGAACCGGTAAATTCAACACCAAGATAATTTTGTAAAAAAGCACTCCCTGTCGTCGACATTGTGAGCGATTCGCTTGATTTGGATCCTATGATCCAAAAAGACAAATTGTTTATTTGATTGATCAATCCATCAGGGATTGGGCTTGCCGAATTTCCCGAAAGTACAATAGGTAAATAGTTTATTGGAATGGTGAAATTTGAATCAAGGGTAAATAAAGTATCATTGATGGTGGAAAAACCGATTTCATGATTATCTGCCAATATACCTAGATTACCTGCATATGGAAAATCATTTGAACCGTTTTGATTGCTATATGAATCAATTATTAATAGGCTATTATTTAATTGCCCATGTCGAAATACAAAAATATCTGATAGGTCACTTTCATTTGGGAATGAGGCATTATCTACTGCTGAAATTCTAAAAAACCCCGTCGTCCCAGAAAATGATTCAGCTTGGAAATATGTTACCTCAGATGTCAAAATTAATTCATCATGGCTATTGTGCCAAGTTTCCATATCAATACTATAATAAAGGCGATATCCTTCAAGATCATTCTCTGAGTTGGGAAGCCAAGTTATAATGAATCCATTCTCTTCTTCAAAAATTGAAACTAATACAGGCTTTTCTGGAGGGGTTGTATCTTGACTTACTACTTCAAAATTGATATAAGTAGTATCTGAATTTAAATATTGGTCAAATGAATAAACATACGCTGTATAGTTACCTAAAACCCAATTCGAGACATTTAATGAACTATTAGAATACAAATTATTGGAAATGATATAAAGGTAAGTACTCGTACTTGAACCGGGAAAATACACATTTGAAATATAACTATCTGAAACTGGAATTACATCAAATTCAAATGGTAAATGAGGTCCATAAACTGATTCTCCAATGTTATTAAAAATTTCGTATCCAATTTTATAAATACCATTGTTATTACTGATCGGACCGTCATCGGTTTGATCAGTGGATTTACACACTATATCAACTAATCCATAAACACGATTATTTGAGAATTGGGCTGTCGAATTATTCGGGTAAAATTTGATCCATTGAGTTTCAGGATTATTATTGTCTATTAATGGGGATAGACCACCGTCTACTCGAATTGGATTTATTTCATCCCCTGGATAACCATCCTTGAAATGAATATGGTTCCACGAATTTGTCCAGCCTATAATAGTTTCATAAGCAATAACATTATTACCCACATTCAATGCAGGGTTTGGATTTACATGTACATAGGCAAATCGCCCTACACGAATATAGGAATTTATCCCGGATTGTTGAGCGGTACTCATACTTGTAACCGTACCATTTATTACTGAGTAAACGGGACTTCCCTCAGGTAGGTGAATATCAACCCCGTCGTGAAAATGATCTATGTTTCCGGATGATCCTGCTCTACATTCACAAAAGGTTCCGTTAATCCAATGTGGATCATCGAAAGGTTCACAGGGCCAATTGTAAGATTGTGAAAAAAGAGTCTTAAAAATGAAAATTAACCCTATAAAGAATTTGGAGTAACTCATGAATCAATGATTCATTTTATATTGATGAACAGTATTGTCTAATTGAATGAAAAAGGACTCCGCATTATTGAAAAAAGATAGGTTCACATTGTTAAAACTATCATTAGATATGTTTACGGAAGAGATTATTCCGTTTAATAAATCACAATGAATTAGAGTAATCTTTTCATACGAAATTCCATTTCTTTTTGGAGATATGGTCTTAGCGGAAAGAATTAATAATGAATTCCCATTTTTTTCATAATCCAATGGATAAACATAACCATCGAAATTAAACGTAATGGGATTCATTACTTTTAATGGATTATAAACTGTAACCTGATTATTATATATCAATGCCAAACGATTATTTACCCAAGTAATTTGTCGAGGCATTTGGTTTAATGGGGTAGCTAAAATTATATTAAAGTTATTTAGGTCGTATATGTTAAGATATGCGGTAGGATTAATACTCTCAGTAGGATTTGTCGTCCCAACTACACCAATGATATTATTGCGTGAAACTGATGTGAAATAAGGTTGAACCATATCAAATATGACGATAGGTTCAGGTTCTAGTGATTGTCCCAATTGGAAAAGTGTTATATTATTTTTACTATTTAGAAATTCGGATTTCATTCCCAAGAAAAACAATTGATTATTATTATATGTGGACAGAATCACTTTTTCTAAATTCCTTTGGCTATTATCAAATAACTTATAATGCCCAATCAACTTTCCATTGAGGCTATATATTGAATAAGATTGAGTTTCAGAATGTAGAATAAATATTTGGTCCTGATGTAGAATGATTTTTGGAATCCCTGTATCATAAGGAATCTCAACTTGCCAAAATGGTCCTATTATTTTAAATCGAATGATCGATTGGAAAGTCAAAATAGCAGAATTTTTAGATTTAGGAAAATTAACTGAGACTACAATTATATGCTCAGGGTTTAGTCCTGCTAATACTTTTAATATTTCCCCGGCTTTTACCTTATAAATTGAAATATCATTATTAAATAAATAGACATCGTTATAAGACAGATTCGATGAATCGTTTATAGACAATAGGGTTGATGATTCATCTATATAAAAAGATTGTCTTAACTTTGTCTGGCTTTGGCCGTAAATAAAAGTAGATAAGTTTAAAAAAAACAAATAAAATAAAATGGTTTTTATAGCATAATTGCCATGCATTAGATTTTCTTATTATTATTTGGTCACTTAAGTCAGTTCAAAAAAAAAGCCCTCTTTGAAGAGGGCTTTTTTTTTGAACATTATTTTCTATTTCATAAATAACATTTGACGCGATTTAGAAATGTTCCCATATCTAAGCTCATAGATATATGAACCACTACTGACTAATCTTCCATCTTTATCAGTCCCATTCCAAATAGCAAAATGAGATCCAGCTGATGTATTTTGCTTATTCACCAGTGTTATTATCTCTTTACCTAACATGTTGTAAATCGTTAATGAAACAGTGTTCTTCACAGGTAGAAAGAATTCTATCTTTGTTGATGGGTTAAACGGATTAGGATAGTTTTGAGCTAGTCTATAATCATCTGGTGTTAACAGCGTAATATCTCTAATAGATAAGTCGGTATGCATTTCGGCGATACGAAAAACTCTATTCGCATTAAAATCCACACCTGTTGTTGTACTATCTGTAACACCTTTATAAGGTAATGCCATTTCCATATTTCCATCACCATCAAAGTCAGCTAGACTGGTTTTTAATACTGAACCCGTTGTAGCATCAGCCAATGTATAGGTTGTATGAGTCCAAGCACTTGCAGACATGGGATCTCCACCAGGAGTAAGCTCTAGGTGTTTAATATCACTCACACCAGCAGCACCACCTAGTGCAACTCCAAAACCATTAGCAGCACCAACACCTGTTCCACTATTTGCACCAAATTCGTATATAATAGAAACTTCACTATTAGTGGTCCAATCACCTGCTGAATCTGTTTGATCAAGGCTTGTTGCATCCCCATCAGAATCAGAAATAACGAATAGACTTCCGTCATAATATCCTGAAACATAGACTTCATCTTTACCGTCACCGTTCATATCTGCTACAGAAGCACCTAAAGTCCAATCATCAGCTACACCAAGTTTTAAATAGCTTGTGTCACCAATAGTATATGCATTTGGACCGGTAGCTTCAATAAAAAACACAGCAAGATTATTCCATGAAAAACAAGCAGCTTCAAGTAAATTGTCACCGTCAGTGTCACACATAACCATATCCTGTGGACTTCCACCACCTAGGGCATTTTCTCTGACACCATCTTTATCTACGTCTCTTGGAGACATGGAAAATTCTTCTAAAATGGATGTTCCAAAATCACCAATATTTCCTGTTACTGAGAGAATGATAAAACGATCGTTAGAATAAGGTATGGAGCCATTTTGAGATCCCCATACTGCGTCAGATGTGCCGTTATTTGCAAGAAGTATTTCATCCATCCCGTCTCCATCTATATCACCAACGGAGAAACCTTCAACACGGGATTCTGCAAGTGAATCATTTAGAGCTGTCATGAAGTCTGCTCGAAGAGCGGCTTCAGTACCATATCCATTATCTGTTCCATCATATTCGTAAACATGCAGACCGGCATCAGGGTTATCAGCTCCTGACCATCGCCCAACATGAAAAATGATTTCACCATTTCCATCTCCATCAAGATCGCCTGTGTGGACATCTCTTGGTGTTGAATAGTCAGCAGTAATTTCAGCAGATGCCCAAACGAAAGCAAATGTATCTGTTCCAGCTTCTTCAAAACAGAAAATTTGACCACCATTTGCATAACTGGTTATCCAAATCTCTTGTAAGTTATCTCCATCAAGGTCAGTACCGCTTAAAACACTGCGACCAGCATCGTAGGGTACACCACCAAATAATGTATCTGTACCAGATAAATTAGAGGGTGCAACACCTATTTGTACAAATCCATCATCAGCCATTGCAACTGATAATGTCAGCGCAACAATCATTAGACTAATAACTGTTTTATTCATTTTTCTCTCCTAGGTTAGGTTTTTTTATTGTATTATTACCGCGAAATATAAGTAATATTTTGTAATGAATGAGAAGAAAATATTACTCATAGCTAATTAGAAATCTATTTTACAATAAATCATCAGTAGTAGGAATAATAAAAAGGGAAATAAATGACAAAAAAAATGGCAGCAGTCGCTTTTCTACTTTCGATTTCTTTTGTATTTGCATCTGGAGGAAAGATCAGAGGACACATATCGAGTGTTGAATCTGGAGAATATCTTCCAGGGGTGAATGTAGTGATTGAAGACTTACTTATAGGCGCAGCATCTGATCAAAATGGTTTTTTTGTTATATTGAATGTGCCTACGGGGACACATACTTTAAGTGCATCATATATCGGATATTCAAAATATGTAATTCAAGGGTTAAGGGTTAGTCTGGATCAAACAACAATACAAAATATTGAATTAACTCAAGAAATTATAGAAGGGAAAGAAATCGTAGTATTGGCTGAACGCCCTCTTGTACAAAAAGATTTAACCGCTTCCCAAAGAATCACAACTTCAGAAGAAATAAAAAACCTCCCGGTAGAATCTTTTTTAGGTATTTTGACAACTCAAGCAGGTGTAAATCAGGGAGCAGGAGGTGAGATTCATATGCGCGGCGGTCGCTCAAATGAAGTTGGGTATTATATAGATGGAGTTTCAGTTGCTAACCCATTTTTTACAAATAGCCTTGCAGTAAATATATCAAATAAAGCATTAGAAGAAATGAAAGTTGTAAGTGGAGCTTTTAATGCGGAGTATGGAAATGCCATGAGTGGGATAGTTAATCTTCAAATTAAAGAAGGTGGCTCTGATTATCATGGAAGTATATCAACTTATTCTGGCGATTATTTTTCTAACTCCACAAACATTTTTCTTAATATTGATGATGTCAATATTAAGGCTAATACCGTTTTAGAAGGTACTATTAACGGGCCTATGCCCTTTCTTTCAACAGGGAATAAAATCACTTTTAATGTTACCGGGAGATACAGTAATAGTGATGGATATTTATATGGAAAGCGGGAGCATAAAACCGATGATTATGCTGATTTTAGAGTGTCTGATTATTGGGCAATCGAGATGGGTGGAGATAATAAATATGTATCAATGAATCCATCAAAGCGCTTTAATATTTTATCAAAATTGACATATAGGATTACGCCTAAAATAAAGCTATCGGCACAATTAATACAAGATGAGCGAGATTGGAAATCTTATAATCATGCCTATAAATATAATCCAGATGGCACCTATAATTATTTTACAAAAAATAATAATTATTCATTACGATTGGCTCAGGTATTTACAAAATCATATTATGAATTGAATATTTTTAATTCAACAACAAATTATAAACAGTATTTATATAAAGATCCTTTCGATGATAGGTACGTTTCATCAAATAGAATTATAGGGTCTCCGCCTTCAACAACTTTTGTTTTTGGTGGAACGCAAATGGGGCATTATTCTAGAGAATCATTCTCAAAGGGAAGCAAATTTGATTTCACAAGCCAAATCACAAATAAACATGAAATAAAAATTGGGTTTAGTGCCCGGTTGGATAATCTTATAGAAGATAATTATACTATTCTGTATGACGGCTATGAATATTCGGAACCAACTGTTTTATCCGCGAATGAATCCCCAAGTCATAGTTTTTATGATAAAAAAGCTTTGATTGCATCATCATATATTCAAGATAAAATTGAATACCCGGACATGATCGTAAATGCAGGCATTCGATATGATTATTTTGACCCAAATGATACTTATATAGCGGATTTAATCAATCCAGAGGACAGAAGAATAAAAGCCAGTGAAAAGTCAATGGTGTCACCGAGATTAGGTGTCTCCTTTCCTATCACTGACGAAGGAATTCTTCATTTTAGTTATGGACACTTTTATCAAATTCCAACGTTAAGGAGGCTCTATAAAGCGAGTACTTTTGGCGCTAATATTTCTCCTACCATCGGGAATTCAAATTTGAAACCGGAAAAGACTGTTCTTTATGAATTTGGATTACAACAACAATTCACTAAATTTTTGGCAATTGATGCGAGTGCATTTTATAAAGATATTCGAGATTTATTAGCACTTCAATCGATCGATTATCTTTCCCCAACATACGGACCAGCATCGTATTCAATCTACATGAACAAAGATTACGGGAATGTGAAAGGTTTTACACTCAGCCTAACAAAACGATATGATAAAATTTCAAAAACTTCGGCTTTTTTAGATTATTCCTACCAAATTACTGAAGGCAATAGTATTACATCTGGTTCATTCTACTTTAATGCTTTAACTGGCGAAGAAGAAGAAAAAAAGATTGTTCCTCTTAATTGGGATCAACGACATGTTATGAATGCTACAATTTCAATTAGTGCGCCAAAAAATATAGGTATCAGCTTTATAGGCAAACTTGCTCAGGGATGGCCCTACACTCCAAATATCCCTTACGCCAATTATGTTCCGAATCCAAATAGTGGAAGAAAACCATGGCAAAAGAATGTGAATTTAAGAGTTCATAAAAGTGTAAGTATTGGAAAAATTAGCATGATAATTTTCGGAAAAATATATAATTTATTTGACTATAAAAATGAAAGATATGTATTTAATGATACAGGTCGCGCAGGGTATACATTTGTTAATAGGTCGTCTCAAGAGACTGAAGCTTTTATTCAACATTATGGAGAACCAGGTGTGCATAATTGGGCAGAATACCAAGTGAGACCTGCATATTATACATCGCCAAGGTCAGTACAGATTGGTTTTTCAGTTGATTTTTAATATTTTTTAAATAGGAAAAAAAATTGAGTTTAATATTTAATAAAAAAATTAATACTTTAATATCTATTTGTGGGATATTATTGTTTATTACAAATCCACTTTATGGTTTTTTCCCATTAAATGGAAAAAACAAAGACGATATAACGCCTAAAAAGGATTGGTCAGTTTCTCAGTATTCTGAATATTACAAATGGCGTGAACGAACTCTTCAAAAACAATTTAATGAAGATGAAGAATCCCAAATATTAAGAAGGCAAAAAGCAATTCTTAATGGGAATAAGATTACTGCTGAAATTTGGAATTATGGTAGTATATCAAGCCCCGGAAATCGAACAACGGATATTGTTTGGGAAGGGTTAGGGTATGGATATGAGTTCGGACCGTTTATTTGTGCAGAAGTAGAAGTCGAACCAAGAAGCCATATAGATGCCTACATTAAAACCGATGAGAATGATAATCCGATAACAAATGTTAATGGAGATACTGTATGGGTTGCACGAGTTATTAGCGATGGTTTGGTATCTTTTGGAGGGGAAGTTTCTCCTGATGGTAAAGAGATTTGGGGTTGGCAGCCTCTTGCATATAATGCCCAAGGAGTCCCTTATGCAGACTCTGAAAGTAATTACATCCCAACTTCAAATGATTTAGATCGAGATGGTGATGGAAAACCGGATAGTTGGCCAGAAGGGTGGTACAATGAATTACTAAAAGAGTTTAAATGGCCGGGTGCTTTACGTCAAGGCGCATCTAATTCAGATATGGAATCCTTTTTTGTTGTGGATGACCGAACTAATGAAGAATTTGAATATTATCCTTTCCCAGAAGATTCTACACATAAAGGTTTGGGGATAGAAATCGAATCTAGGTATTATCAATGGGCGAATCCCCTAGCTGAAGATATTATATTTCTCATTTATAAGGTAACGAATAAAAGTCAAAAAGATTTAAAAGAAGTCATGTTTGGTATGTGGGGAGATCCTCATATTGGAGGCCCATCTAATTGGCAAGATGATTTATCGTATTTTGATAAAGACAACAATATGGTTTATTGTTGGGACGAAGATGGTAATAGTGATGTAGCTGGGCGTCAACCCGGTTATTTTGGTTATAAATTTTTAGAAAGCCCAGGTGACCCATATGATGGCATAGATAACGACGGGGATGGATTAGTAGACGAAAGCAGAAATGATGGCATCGATAATGATGGTGATTGGGACATTGATAAACATGATGTTGGTGTCGATGGCTTACCAAATACTGGGGATCTTGGAGAAAATGATGGGTTGCCGACAGCAGGCGATTTTTTTGATGTTAGACAACCTGGTGAACCTAATTTTGAATGGACAGATTTGGATGAAGCAGATATGCTAGGACTAACAGGCTTTGCTTCGCCGCAATTTGGAGGTAATAATAATATATCAAATGATCAATACATCTTTGAAAATTTTTTAACACCAGGTGTTTTTGATTCTGCCAATGCCAATACTCCTGGTGATAATATTTTCATTTATAGTTCGGGTCCTATTGATCTCCCTGCTGGGGAAGCTAGAAGATTCTCTATTGCATTACTTGTGGGACAAAACTATGAAGATTTAACTTTAAATGCTGTAACGGCACAAAGTATATATGAGCGGAATTATCAATTTTCTAAACCACCCGAAAAACCAAAAGTCACAGTTGTAGCAGGTGATGAAAAAGTGACTCTATATTGGGATAATATTGCAGAATCTACAATTGACCCAATTTCAGAAAAAAATGATTTTGAAGGGTATGCTATTTATAGGAGTACGGATCCTAAATTTTTAGACCAACAAACAATTACAGATGCATATGGATCACATTTTTTATTCACCCCGCTTGAAAAGTCTGGAGGTGCACCCGCTAAGTTCGATTTGATTAACGATTACATAGGATTGAGCAATATTCCTTATACAGGTCACGGAGTGCCATATAACTTGGGTAGCAACACAGGAATTCAACATTCCTTTATTGATTCAAATAATGTAATAAATGGTCAAGTATATTACTATGCTGTGGTTTCTTATGACCATGGAGACGACAGCTTGAATATTGCGCCGGCCGAATGTGCTAAACAAATCACCCTTAATCCTGAATCCAATGAAATTTTTCTTGATATTAATACGATCCAAGTTACGCCTCGACCTCCAACAGCTGGATATGTAGAAGGGAGTTTAACTAGTTTAGGGATCTTTCATGAATCAGGTATAGCTACTGGTGAAGTCCGAGTTGAAGTTATTGATCCTATGCAGCTTGAAAATATTGATACATTTCGTGTTATTTTTAATGATTTCCCTACACGTTATTCAGTCGTAGATACCAAACCTGTCCAGGATACTCTTATTGCCAATATTGATAAATTTATTGGTTTAAGTAGGCAGAATATAATTCACGAGACTTTCTTGTTGGAGAATATGGATGGTACCGTGATTTATCAAGACAGTTTAGACTTTGAATTAGATTGGGAATATGGGAGGGTACGTGCAATTCCAAATGAATTGGGTGGCAGCTTACAAGATGATGTTGTTTATAGAGTAAGCTATACTCATTATTCCTTTGTAGATAGTGAAAATTTAAATAATGAAGAATCAAACCCTGTTTTTGATGGGTTGAAAATTTTTGTGGTAGATGAGCCTTTGGCAATAGACGAAAGTAAAACTAGATGGAATACGTTTAGCCCTACAAATTACACTGGAACTGTTGGGGTTTTTTCTCAAGGAGGAAGTGCTTTCGCGGCAGATTATGAAGTTCGTTTTTCATCTACTCTTATTGATACAGGGGCTTTTGCAGGAATTTTAACACCATTTGAAATTTATAAAACTACAATAGGAATGATTCCTGAAAAGCAAAAATTTGCAATTATTAAAAAACAGCCCAATGAAAGTAATGAGTATTGGGATACAGATGATGAAATAGTACTATTTGAGGGTGAAGGTTTGAGTTCGCCTACTTGGGTGATAAAATTCTTTCAACCTTTTAATGGTACCCCAATTTTACCGGGGGAAGGAGATATTTATTCTATCACCACCACTCGCCCGTTTAATGATGATACATTCACATTTGTAACACAAGCATCCAAGATTAATGAAAGAATCGGAAAAATTGATTTGGATCAAATCTCAGTTGTACCTAATCCTTATGTTGTGACAAATGCATTAGAACAATTAGATAGACAAAACCCTAGGGACCGGGGACCAAGGCGTGTTTATTTTAACCACCTACCTGCAGAATGCACTATTCGCATTTACACAATCACTGGTGAATTGGTTAATACGCTATTTCACCAATCAACGATTGATGATGGAATAGAATATTGGGATCTGACAACAAGTGATAATTTCCCTGTCGCATTTGGTGTTTACCTTTTTCATGTAGATGCAGGAGCACTTGGTGAAAAAATTAGTCGTTTTGCGATTATCAAATAAAAGGTATTAGGCTTATGATGAAATTATTTTTAACGAGTCGAATTGTAATAATACTAATTATTATGTTCTTTCAACTGAATAGTATTTTTGGTCAATTAGACAATCGGCAATCAATGACAAAATCTGGAACCACTGCAGCACAATTTTTAAAAATTGGTGTTGATGCACGTGGAACAGGGATGGGGAATGCCTTCACTGCAATGGATGGAGATATAAGTTCAATGTTTTGGAATGCTGCCGGTATTGCAAATGTAAAACGAATAGAAACTCTTTTTGTTAATAATGAATGGTTAGCTGGGGTAGGTTTTCAATATCTTGGTTTTGCATTCCCACTTAAAAGGTTTGGAGTCATTGGGATAAGTATAACGAGTCTCACAGTACCAGATACAAGAGTAAGAACAATAACACAACCGGAAGGGACCGGGGAATATTGGGGGGCACAAGATTTAGCGGCTAATTTATGTTTTGCTAAGAAACTCTCAGATAAGTTCAATATTGGCGGAAATATAAAATATATTCAGCAGTCAATTTGGCATTCTCAAGCAAATACAATTGCACTGGATTTGGGAGCTTTATTTATTACTCCTTTTGATGGAATTAGACTTGGAGCCAGTTTATCAAATTATGGCAATGATTTAAATATGACAGGAAGGGATCAGAAAATAAGTGTAGACCCTGACCCATTGAATCAGGGTAATGTTGAATTTGTAAACTCGCTTTATGAAACAGATGCTTTCCCTTTACCTTTAATATTCAGAGTAGGAATATCTGGTGATATTTTGGTTCATAAAAAAAATCGCTTGAGTTATGGTATAGATGCATTACACCCAAATGATAATACAGAATCCGTGAATGCAGGTGTCGAATTTTCGGTTGGGGAAACATTCTTTTTACGGGGTGGACATGCAAACTTATTTAGAGAAAATTCAGAAGAAGGTTTAACGCTTGGTGGAGGGCTTCACTATCGACTTTGGGGGACCCAAACTATCTTAAAAATTGATTATTCATATGTTGATTTTGGACGGTTGAATTACGTAAATCGAGTGTCATTAGGTTTCATTTTATAATCAAGCCAAGGCAAAGTTGCCAGTAAATTCTCATTGCTGCTCAATTAAAATTTAGGGTATTAATATTTGTCTCTTTTTATTTTAAGGTTTATCTCAATAATGATTCGAAACCTTAGTGTTTAATTATGATTCACTATTTTGAGAATTCGAATTTAATTTATTTCTTCCAAATTAAGAAAATTAAATTATACATATTTATTATTATTGTATGGTTGTACAATGGATTTTTGTACGGTCAATTGGATGAAATATCTCGAATTATTCCTAGTCATATAATTCATTTAACTAAAGAAAGTGATCAATTTATATTAATTGGGAAATCGAGTATTTATTCTCAAAATGATAATCCTGAGGGTGTTGCAGTATTATTAAATAATTCAAACCTTGAAATGGATGTCTCTTTCAGATTTTTTCACCAAAATGGTGATTCAACAAAATGGGTACAAGGAGAGATTAGCGAATTACCAAACTCTGAAAAAAATATAATATATTTTCGTGATGAAATGTGTCAATCATCAATCATGTTTCAGTTTAAAGTACTTTCACAAGTTGGTTTTCCGGAATTAATACAATCAGGAATTTTTCTTCCAGATTTAGAAAAATACCCCGAAGGTAAAGTAACAAGGAAACAATCAACTTCAAATTTGCCAAAACCAATTATTATTCCAAGGTCTGAATGGGGAGCAAGGCAGCCGACCCACGGTTATTCATCACATCCATTTTTTACGAAATTGACATTGCATCACGCAGCTGGATTTTCTGCAAATAATATTGAAGATGGAATAGAACAGATGCAGGCTATTCAGGATTTGCACCAATATGTAAGAGGTTGGAGTGATATTGGTTACCATTTTGTTGTAGATAAGGCTGGGAATATTTATCAAGGTAGACCTGAAACTGTAATAGGGGCTCATGTCTTGAGCAATAATACAGGAAACATAGGTGTGTGTGTTTTAGGATGTTACCATTCGCCGGAAGTGTATTGCGGTGATCGTCTATCCGACGCGACCACTAATTCACTCGTTGAGCTTTATGCATGGATCTCAGACGAATATAATTATAATCCAAATACTTTATTGGGACACAGGGATTATCCAAATAATGACACATCATGTCCAGGAAACACCATTCATGAAAATCTTTCTTGGTTTCGAAATGAGATTAAAACCTATATGGATTTAGGTGGGCCACCATTAGATTTTTCTATATCTATGAATTATCCGAATCCATTTAATAATCAAACTAATTTGGATTATAAAGTTCCTTCCGAAAATTATATTAGTATAATTATTTATGACCTTATGGGGAGAAAAGTAAAAACTCTTATGGACCGAATTCAATCAAAAGGCGATTATGCAGTTGAGTGGAACGGACTTTCAGAACGAGGTGAAACTGTTAGTAGTGGTATTTACTTTCTTCAATTTGAATCCGGTGGTTTTTTGAAGAATAATAAATTAATCCTAATAAAATAGAGAATTAGTTTTGAATGGATTTAAGAAAATCCAGTGGTAAAGTACCTTTCTTTATTTCTTTTAATAATTTGTCACTTCCCCAAAGCCGGTTTAAGTGTTTTTCTTTAAATTTGATTTTTTCTGGATACATAGAATAGAGCGTAAATAGAGCCACTATACCCGTATTTACACTGTTAAAACTATTTCGATCAATAATATTAATTTCTATCCCATAACATTTTTCATCCTGAAATTTTGGATGGGTGGACATTCCCGTAATAGAAACAGGCGTAAATGAAATTGGTGCGAATACAACACCAGGTAATTTATATTTATTTAGTTTTTGAGATAAAAGTTCTCCATCCACCCAGGTCGCACCAATCTGTTTAAATGGTTTTTGTGTTCCGCGACCTTCGCTGATATTTGTTCCTTCTATGATACACATTCCCGGATAAATGATTGCTGTTTCTAGGTCTGGAATATTAGGTGATGGTTTGATCCAAGGTAAATCTGTTTCATCAAACCAAAGATTGTTTTCCCAGCCTTCCATCTTGATCACATTTAATTCCGGAAGCGGTGATATCCACTTTTCTTTTACGATATTATTAGCTAGATCGCCCACGGTACCACCATACCGGATTGGAATTGGATAATACCCTACAAAAGTTTGATAATCCATATTTAAGATTGGTCCCTCAATCATATCGCCACGAATCGGATTGGGACGATTTAGAACAATCACTGGGATTCCTAATTCTCCGGCTGTTTCCATGACCAATCCTAAAGTTGTGATGTAGGTGTAAAAACGGGCTCCAACATCTTGGATATCATAAAGGATTAAGTCAATATTTTGTAACATTTCAACAGTGGGCTTTCGTGTTTTACCGTAGAGACTAATAACTTCAGGTAGATTCAAATTATTTTTTGAATAGGTGATTTTTTCTCCGGCATCGGCTTCACCAAATAGTCCATGTTCAGGAGAAAAAATTACTTTCAAATCCACTTCATCTATTGCCATGAGACGTTTGTAATTAGGAATCCCAAATCGATCAATTCCACTGTGATTTGTAACCAGTGCAATAGACTTTCTTCTGATAATATTTTGTTTCTTTTCCAGCAGTACATCCAACCCAGTTAAAACATGAACTTTATCAACAGGTTGTGTTGGTTTATCCTTGTAGTATTCCGACTGCTCCTGATGAATGGACGGGTGTTCTTTTTGGGCAAAAAGGAAGGTGAATAAAAAGAGTAAAGAAATCTTTTGCATCATTTTAATAAGGTGACTTTTCGGCTCTGAACATTTCCCTTATTACTGATAGATACAAAGTATAATCCTGTAGGACTTGGGTTGCCATTTTGGTCCAAGCCATCCCAATTAAAACTAGAATTATTATTGATGGAAATCAGAGTAGATTGTTTTACAACTCTGCCCAATATATCTGTAATGGTGATTGTAACGGCCTCATTTAAGGATGATGAGAATTCAAGTGTAAAAGATGTATTTGTTGGATTGGGATACAATTTATTAATAGATAAAGATGATGGGAAAACGCTTGTATTATTATCTTCAATTCCAAGTTGTGATTCATATATATTCATAATCTCTATCATAAGTTCATTTCGTTTAGATTCTGGATAAATCGTTTCAAAACCAACTGCGAGATAGACCAAACCACCTTCCGCATTACCTGAACCAAATGTGCCTACATATTCTATTCCCATTCCGCCTTGGCTCCCATAATTCACCCCTACATACTTTGCACAAACCGAAGCGCCTCCCACTGGTAGGATCCCATCTGGCCAATCCACATCATATGTACCCTGGGAACCATCATCAAAGGTAATTCCGGTTATCCCATTCAAGATGGAATTCTCGACTCCATATCCACTATAAACATTATTGCCGGCAGCATCCGAGATATAATTTGCTTTTAAGTAATTTGTATAAAATTGATTATCTGATGTATTGCCTTGCCCGGAAAGGTCGTATCCGATTTCTGAACCTGAAACGAATAAAAACCTGCCACTTTCTAAATATATTTTCACCAAGGTTTGCTCTGTGCCAGTAAAAACACTGGTAGATGTTCCTTCTTCCCCTAAAATCCAATCAACATAATGATAATCTGTAAGAGAAATATTGCCATTAATTACTGCTTCATTGGATGCGGTATTAAATGAGTATCCTGCTGTATGCAAGGCACTGCCATGTTGACGAATAAAATCAAATGTATTGTTTGTTCCTGCCATTCGATCAAATCCATTCACAATTAAGCAGGAAACATCTCCGGTGGTTGGAACTACACCCAGCATTTCTGTTGGGTCACTATTCCCGAAAATATTCTTTGCAACTACAGTAAGGAAATAAGGCTCACCCTCAGTTAAACCATCTATAATAATGGGGCTTTCAGGAAAAACACCCAAGGTATCACTATCATTTTCAAATTCAAGATAATCTCTTAATACAATGAATTCTTCCGCCCCATCTGCTCCACTAAAATCAATTTTTATTGTACCGTTACCTGTATTTATTATTGATAAATTGTGTGGAGAATTAGGCGCTGCCCCGCCACTAAATTTTGCGTAAAGTAGTTCCCAAAGTTCCGGGTTAGTGCCGTCGTAACCCAAAGCCCACATGCCGATGCCTTTCAGATCATGATAAAGTGAAAAATCATATTTCAATGAAAGAGAGAGGCTATCATCATACCAGCCTTGATTCCAGTTTGAATCCTGGTAAAAATACCAGGGAGTTTGGGACGATTCATGCCATTGTTTTCCATAGGAAAGGGCAAGGGGTTCCATCTCCGAATATGTTTTTGAATCACCTGTTCCGGTAGTTGTAGCACCCGGTACATAAGATGTGGCAGGCCATTCGTAACCGAAATAGGGAATTCCCAAAATCAACTTGTCAGTTTGGTAATTTGTTTTTTCCAGATAATCCATTACAGTCCAGGTGAGCGTATATCCCGTGCCAGTTAGAGGAGAGACAGGTCCGGTTGTAGAACTCCCGCCCCAGTGATATCCGTATCCCATAATGAATAATCCATCACTTATTGTAGCAAGCGCATTATAATCCCAAGCATCATTCCAATCCACAGCCGGCATGGCCAATGTGACTTGGGAACCGGGAATTTCAGAATGAAACGTTTCGGTAAGGTCTGTAATAAATGTAACCATATTCTCTTTTTGAGAAGCAGGAAATGATTCAAAATCAACATTGACCCCATCCGCATTTCCTGTTTGAACCTGCGTCAATAAATTATTGATAAGATTTTGGCGATAAGTTGCATTGCTGAGTAAGGTTTCAATTCCACTGCTGCTAAATAGTGTGACACATAGAACAACGTTTGTACCGTGGTCATGTGCCTCGTTTATTAGACCTGTATTAGGCCATCCGTGCAGATTCCCCAAACTGCCATTCGTGTTTGCTTCAGCGCTGAAATAGGCCAAAGTAGAGATGAGGTCAAAATTATAGTTTTGCCATGAAGTTCCCATCCAGTATGGATGGTAACCAAAAACTTCTCGCGTTAGATCCCGGTTACGATCAATTCTGGGTCTTATCGGTTCAATATTATCTATTTCCTGGAATAGGTAATTCTGATTATAATAATCTGATTGGGTTTGGTGGATACTCGGAATAGCTTGAGCAATTAACCAAGAAGTCAGGCCTATTATTATAGGATAAATTCTAAATATCACAGTCTGAAAATATATCTTCAATTGTTTCTCGTTTTCGAATTAATGTTGGATTCACTCCATCTAACAATACTTCTGCTACCTTTGGACGCGTACAAAATTGGTGCGACATAGTATAGGAATATGCTCCTGTATCCATCACTGTAAGTAAGTCTCCCTCTGTAACGTCGGGGAATTTACGATCCATAGCAATACGATCCGTATTCTCACAAATTTGGCCTGTAATATCAACTTTATGGATTGCTGGTGCATTCGGGGCTCCTACTTTATAAATTCTATGGTAAGCCCCATAAAGCGCCGGTCGCATCAGTGTTTCCATTCCTGCATCTACACCAATAAACGATTTATAACTTTCTTTTTTTCCAGTTATTCGTGTGAGCAAGATTCCTGCATCCCCAACGACTGATTTTCCAGGCTCTATCCATAGAGATGGCTTTTTTTCATTTCTTTCATCAAAAAATGTATGGAAATTTTTTGCAACATTTTGAAAAACTTTATTGAAGTCCAAAGGGGTTTCATCATCTTTGTAAGGAATACCGTATCCACCACCCAAACTGATATAATCCATATGGATACCTAATTCATCTTTGAGCAAACCAACTGTTTTTAAAATGTCCTTAATAAGTTTTGGGTAATAATCAGGATCCAGCACTCCAGATCCGGTCATACATTGAATACCAAACTTTGAAATTCCTGATTCTTTGGCGAGTCGGTATGCTTTCACAATATCATAATGGGGAACACCAAATTTTGAGTTTTTACCTCCGGTTACTATTTGGGAAAAGGCACCTCGTCCAAAACCTGGATTTAGGCGAAATGAAATATCCTTTGGGAGACCAATTTTTTTCAGTCGATGAAAGGATGTAATATCATCCAGATTGATATGAGCGTTTTTTTCAAGTGCATATTTAAGATCATTAGGAGATTCATAATTTCCAGTATAAATACATTCATTCCCATTTATACCACCTTTCTCTGCGGCAAAAATTTCCCCGGGACTGGCACAATCTGCCCCAAGGGACGGAATTTCAGTTTTTAGTATTTTTATTAAATGAGGATTGCTGTTTGCTTTAATAGTATAACAAATATGAAATGAATCAAAATAATCATTTAATGCTTTTTTTAGTAAATTGATATTGTGAACCAAACGTTCTTTAGAATAAATATATAAAGGGGTTCCATACTGATCTGCAAGAGTGTCAAATAATGGTTTATTTTTTATTAAGTCTATTAATGGGTGTTTTGTCATTTAAGGGATGGATCTTTTTGTTTGTTTGAATTCCATTGATTATTCATCCTAAAATTATGATGTATTCGTCCATGATTCTAAATGTATAATAGTAGGTTTTTCCCTTAATTTCCTGACAATTATATGAATGATTTTTT
>TARA_B110000495_G_scaffold203492_1_pt1 | contig 21250 bp, 30 predicted proteins | sample TARA_B110000495 | Tara Oceans TARA_B110000495 (sample SAMEA4398219) | marine metagenome | biome: Polar Biome; feature: [MES] marine water layer (ENVO:01000295) within the mesopelagic zone...; material: water (ENVO:00002006), including particulate matter (ENVO:01000060) such... | reverse complement strand
ACCCGCCACAACGCGCACACAATGAAGACGGCACGTTCACCGCCGACGATCCCGCTACCCCTGATGTCAACGAGGCATTCAAGGCCGATGCCCAGCCGCCCGCCGACGAAAGCGCCGAGCCCGAGGAGCATCCAAATCCATTCTCTGCGGAGGAGAAAGACGATCTCGCCAATATGCACTGGAAAACCTTCGAGGTTAAATACGGCATGAAAAAAGACGAGTTTCGGAAGAAAGCCTAATCACTCCGGATCCGGATCATAATTCCCCATGAATATCACCGAAGCCGCCCAAAACCTACTGGACTATTTCCCGGAGGAGCTCCGGGAGATTCCAGATGCAGCCCAATACCCTGGCCCCAACGCTCATGTGTTGGCGGCCATGAATGCGGCGTTGCAGGAGATCTTCGGCCTAGATAAGCCGTGGGTTCGAAAGGATGAGCGTGGCGTCGTGCTCAATGCCCCGGCCTCCATCGATATCCAGGTGACGAATGGATCGACGGCGGCAGTCATCACCGTTGGCGACTGGCAGGCATGGTTTGCGGGATGTTCCGTGGTGATCGCCGGGGCGGCCGTTGACAATCAGATCCGCAATGACTCCTACGCCGCGATCGTCCTGAAATACCCATACACAGGAACGACCGGGACGGTAACGGCAACGGTTTATCAGGATTCTGTCTCCGTCGCCATCGATGCGATGCAGATCCATGAGCCGGTGCGCGTGAACAAAGGTCAGATCCATCCGATGAACAATGCCCACGCTGTCACCTACGGCGGATCCACTGAGGATTACGGATTCCATCGGAACACAACCCGATCCAACCGATCGATCAAGCGGGTTTACGAGACGCTGGGGACTCCTAAATGGTATTCGGTGGATACTTGGAGCCCATCGGCCACCGAAGCCCCGGCAATCAGGCTCAGGCTCTTCCCTGCTCCCTCCGAGCTGGGCTTCCTCGACTACCAAGCCACGATCACGCCTCCGCGCCTCACAGACCTGACTAGCACCGACGATATCCCCGTCCCCCACCTCTTCGTCGAATCGATCTTCCTGCCGATTGCCCTGAAACTACTCCGCAAGTCGAGTTTCTGGCGGAATACGGCTGGAGAGGATGAGATCGCCAGCAGCTACGTGACCGCGTTGCAGCTCCTCAAAAACAGCAATCCGCAACTCCGCTCGGGGATTCCTCTCATCTACAAATTCTAAGCCATGGCAGCTACCTCTCCGTATCGCCCGAACACAACCGAGTCGAAGCTCGCCCTTCCACTCAATGGCAGCATCTTCACCACGCGCCGTGAGGTTAATCCGCGCAAGCCCACCGTCGATATCGGCGGGACGATGGAGAGCGAGCTCGGGACAGCCTGGGCGGATAGCTATGTGATCGGATCCGGGATCGTCCCTGACAAATCGCTTGAGGTACAGCAGTTCACCCATGCGCAAATCCCTACAGTCGCCGTTCAGCTCAATTCAAACTGGGAATGGACAAGCGTCGACCTCGGCGGCCGGCGCTTCGAGGGAGTGGCTCGGACGTTCGTCTATCTGGCCACGGCCTTCGATGAGGAAACCCTGATTGCGGGCGCGGCGATGGAGATCGGATCGGACAACCATTTCTCAGGCGATGGGTATATCCTCGTCGACCGCGACACCTCGCGAATGGGAATGGAGCTCGAGCCGACCTTCCGAGTGGAGCGTCGGACATACATCCAGCGCACCGTAATGGGTGTAGTCACTCGCGACATCAAGACCGGCCGGGGCAATAGATCAACCATCACGCTCTACTATCGCGGCGAGCAGGTTTCCGGGACGGCCATCGAAACCCTCGCAGCCGCGCCGGATAATGCTTACTGGGGGCTGCAGACCGATGGCACCTTCCGAGAACTCGAACAGCTCACCACTGACTGGTTCAGCGTAACGGAATCCTCGGTGATCCCTGCCAATGCTGTAAATTCGCTATCGAATCCAGCCAAAACCAGAATCACCGAACGAGTCACCCCGCTCGATACCGATGTGATGTTTTCCGAGATCGGCGCGATGCCGGATCCCGAGCCACTCTATGGCTCCGCTCACTACGACGGGACCGCATGGCCGGATCACAAGCTAGTATTGATCCAGGCCGATGACGCATCCGGGTATCTCCATAAATTCACCTACGTCGCCGACCGCGCGACTCAGGATGAATACAACTTCTCCCACACCCAGGCCAACATCGGTGGATCCAAATATGAGGTAGTGAAGCGCGATTATGTGGTTTTGCGCTCGGCCTTCGATCCACAATCCCCGCTCCCGGCCTCGACGATGCCGAACACCCCCACGGATCTCTTCGCGACTGGCTATGTCCTCATCGAAAAGGAGCAACGGCGGATAGGCAAGGAGCTGGACTCGCTCTACGTCTCCGAAACCCGGACGTATGCGAAACGCTGCTCGATCACCCAGCTCGGAGTCGATGCTTTCAACGGCAAGGCCCTGACATCGATCGAAACCCTTTGGCACAAAGACGAGGTAGTGACTGGCACCGCGACAACCGCCGCCGCCCTCTTCGCCGTCCCGACCAATGCTTACTGGGGGCTGCAGGCCGATGGTACGCAGGCGAGTGGCCGACAACTCTCCTGCCACTGGTATTCGATCACCGTCGAAGTCGTCATCGGTGGACCAGTTGAGGACGGAGTGGTTGCCGTGGACTCCTTCACGACGAACGATAATTACTTCTGGCCGGCCATTCTGAGCTACTTCAGCCTCTTTCAGTGGACTCGTCGAGATGGTGGCGTGGATACCTACCCGACTGTCAAATTTTTGCCCGAGGCTTACAGCGGTCCATGCCTGACGACGGTAACGAGAACTTGGAGCCCGACCGCATTCACGATCCCCAAGGTGAATCAGATGATGCCGACCCGGGTATCCGTCGCCTGTCCCTACTTTTCCCTCAACATCCCGGAATGCCTCCATGCTGAAATCGACCTGACAATCAGCAGCGGCACGGTCGATCCGGAATACGAATACATCATCCAAACCGAGTTTTTCCCGGCCACAAATTACGAGGTATGGCCTGACACAATCACGGCCTACGACGACCAGACTCCATTCCGTGGGGGATTCCTCCGCACTGTCCGAGTGGTGTCGAAACCCGAATAACATGAGCGATAGATACAGCGCCCCGAACCAGATCCCGAAGAGCCATCAACTCGAGCCGAAGATAGCCCCGTCGCATGGAGTCTCCACGCGCCCGGAGATCATCCAGGTCAATCGCCGATCGTCGCCATCGAGCGGCGAAAATCATCCGTTTCACCTATCCGTTTCGAAAGACGGCGCGATCTATTACTGGAACGTATCATCCGTCGGCAGCACGATCACGGACGGGACGAACGGCGCGTCCTTAGCTATCGGGAACATGGATACGGATACAGCGTTTACAGCAGCGAAGTATATTGTGGCAGATGCGACAGTCACCAGCTTAGTTCTCACCGGACTCGCCATCAGTGCCGTGGACGACCCGGAAGAGGTGGACACGGCAGGAACGCCAGCGGAACAAGATACAATCCGGTATCTGATAGGAAAGGTGGACGTGGTGGACTCTGCCCCAACGAAGACTCAATACGCATTAACAGCGGCGAGGCTCACCTATGGATTTCTGAACGCGAAACTTGTCCGCGTTTTCGAGTTCGCCCCAACCCATCTAGGTTAATGGGCGAGCGGATTACATTCAGGGGACGGGGGCGGGGCTGCATTGTTGCGGGCGATCTCTACGGTGCATCCATTACCGATCCCCATGTAAAATACCTCAGAGGATGGCTCACAGGCGGCACAGACCCAGCGGACGGAAGTGTGGAAGTAGGGGATCGAACAGCCTACCCGCTAGAGGTGAGCGTTCAGCAGATGGAGGCGATCAACTACCGGATCAGGCAGGTGGAAGTGGATTCTTGCAGTCTCGAAACGTCCTATTCAGGCACGACCTACGAGTATTATTTCAACCCGCCAACACTCCCGCAATCCCCAAACAGTCAGTATTACTCCTCGGGAGATTTTGAGGTGCATTATCACGACGGGCGCGTGATTATAGCAAACACTGAGGCGTTAGCGAACTCCTCAATTGACATCTACTCAGCAGCCTCATACCACAGCGCACCGTATGAAGTTGGAGCCGCTGCAACTCTTACGTCCTCGTATTGGGTAGCCGATCCGACAAGTGAGTTTGGTATATTCGCATCCACCGCAGCAATCGGCGGCGGTTTTGGGGATGGGATAGGGATGTTTGTTAATAGCAATAGGAATGGTATAGGCGGAGCACCCTATACTGCTCCGACTGTGGGGGCATACTATACAGTTGATGGGAGTGGTCCTGGGGAGGACCGGCTTACGGTATCGCTTGGTCCAGAGGTTGCATTCATCGACACTACTGGAAGCGGTGATCCGCTCGACCCTGGCAATCAACTCTGGCTTGCTGCTGCAATTGGTGATTCCTCTAGAGGCGCGTACGGTATCCAATTCGGTAGCAACAGAACTTATAATAATTGCGGGACATTTACCCTCGACTTGAGCGGGGTGAGCCTTGGAGATGTTTCTTGCTCGTTGTATCTCAGAAGATCCGGCTACACAGTGACGACCTCGCTGGATATAGTCGCTACCCCATCATCCTGGTGGCCTTACGCGGACAAGGCAGGGTTGGATGCGTGGAGTGCAACCACGGGAGCACCAGCAAACAGTGGAGCTGTGGGATAAAGCCCCGCGCCCGTTTTCAATCCCGGCGAATTGGAGCACTCTTTGAATTATGGGCATCAAAGCAGGCTACGAGAACAAGGGGCGGGCGGGATTCTCCCGGGATAAATCGGCGAGCTTTAGCGGAGGCAACCAGGGCGGAGGCCGTGGACAGGGGATAGGAGGTACCCCGGTCGGCCCCGGCCGTGGACCGATCCGAAACGCGATGCAGAACGATACCTATCACCACACCCTGAAAGACCGAATGGCGGCGAGGCGAGCCGACAAAAAGATGGGACAGCAAGCAGCGCCAGCGCCAGCAGGGGGCGCGGCTCCTGCAGCCCCGAAGATCCACACCCAAGCGGCGACTGGCTCCCTCCTCAAACGACGTCAGGGACTCAAGGCCGAGATGGAGGCGGCTGGCTCCGGGGGGATCACTCCCGCGCTCCGCCAAAAAGCTCGGGGTCTGGGAGTCGCCGACGAGAGTTTCAACCGTGTCGCCGGAAACATCCGAAACAACGAGCTTTACACCCCGGGCAAGGATAAGGTGATCCCGGCCAAGAAGAAGGCCGCTCCGCGTCGGCAATCATCGATCATCCAAGTCGGCGTAAAGAGCGACGGGAAATCGAGCTCCTCCGAATACTACAAACGCAAGGCCGCGCGCCGGAAGGCGAATGACGAGGCGCGGTCGGAGGGGCTCAATCCACTTACCGGCCAACCCATCGGATTTAAACCATAACACCCATTCAAATGAATCCATTCAACATGACAAACATCGGCGAGAAAGCGAGAAACCTGCATCGCGGCCTCCAAGGCAAACCGCCGAAGAAGAAAGCTAAAGCAAAGCCCTCGCCATCGGCTTGGCATCCATCGGCGAAGGGCAAGCCGACAACCTCCCCGCCCAAGCAGGATAGGACCAAGGGCAAAAATTCCAACAGGGCCTACGCCTCGCCGATGATGATGCAGAAGTTCCGGGACGCAAAGAAGGCTAAACCGGTCAAGTGACGGCACAAAAAACCGGCGTTCCCTTTTGAGAACGCCGGCCAAAACAGCAGTCAATCAATAGAATTTAGAGGGAGTCCCTCGCTCGATAGCGACGATCCCGAGAGGTAAATTGGTCGGTATCCTGAATGGATTCGATAAAGCAGTATCTCTGCCATGGTAGTCGGTAAGTGACCCAGCAGGTCGCCTTGATCGCCGGATCGCGAGTGACCGGGATCGCCGGGACGCTCGGAGCATTGACGTTGAAGGTGCAGAGCATCGGAACGCAATCGAGATCGAAATCACGGACGATCAATACCTCAAATTCAAGCTCGACGTCGGCGGGGATGCTCCAGGAGGTTGCGATCTCGCCGTTGGGCGAGTATTCGGGAGGCGGAGTTGCGATCGCTGCGAGTGGCAGCGCCAGTAGTGCCAGTAGTAGTAGTAACTTCATTGCCGAAGAGTGTTAGCGTAGTTGGAAGTTCAAGGGAAGGGGAAACTTCGAATGTCCGTGATTCTCGGATCGCTTAGGTGTCTGTGCTGGGCTAGGCCGGGGTGGTTGGTTTATTGGGCGAAGAAACTTTGCGCGGTTCACATCGCCCATTTCTAATCACTACCCAATCGACGCTTTCCGACACGCAGAATCAGATGCAGGCAGGATTTTCCAAGGGGTTCTTGGATGGTGAGAAGGCCGGGGTCTTGCTTTCGTCGCAGCAGCGGCGGGAAGGTGAGGTGGGTCATAGCAAAGCACGTCCACCTGAGCTGCGAGGCTCTTTTCGGAGGCCGACACAAACTGTGCCGAGGGTGGTGGATTGGGAGTGGGTCATTGAGTGCTGAGTGCTGAGTGCCGAGTGCCGAGTGCCGAGTGATCAGTGGGAAGACTCCGAACAGGCGGGATATCCTTGGTGTTCGGCGGGAGAATCGGACCAGCCCACTTGCATCCCTTCCATGCGCCACGCTTTGCGAGCGGCCAGCCGGGAGATTCCGCGTTGACGTAGAGTTTTCCGTCATCATCCCTCCACACCTTCACGATGCGCGGTGTGTAACCGTGCGGGGCCGCGAGCCAATACCATCCCCGCTCCTTGGGCTTATTCCGAGTCCAACCGCCTGCCTCGCTTCGCTCGTTGTCGGTGCTCATGTGTTCAGTTTTCGGGGAGTTCGGGTTCGTTGTCGTCTGGGGTTGCGGAGGGAGGGTTGAAGGCGGCGATGGGGGTGGTTTCGAGTCCATGTCGGGTAACTCATGCCATCCGCTTACCACGTCGGGCAGCACTTCCGGATTGATGTCGTAACCGATCACCTTGCCGCCCCATCGTGTTCCTTTCCACATCTTCCGGCGATTACAGCACACGTCAACGATCCGCTTTGCTGTCGGAGCGTAGAAGTCCAGCATATCGTCAAGTAACTCTGGATCACGTCCCATACGGACGGATTCAAGACGCGAACAAGGCGAAGCACCAGTCTGTTGTTTCATAGCTCTTTGGCATTTCTCACTCATCGCCGTCCTTCTTAGGAATTCCGAGGAAGTGAACAAGATCTGCCGTGATCTTGTGCTTGGATCGCTTGTTGCCATCGTCGTCGGTCCAGGAGTCGAACTCGAGCCGACCATCAATCACGACATTCCTCCCCTTCACCAGATATTTATGGCAGCTCTCCGCGTTACTCCCCCAGGTATTGACATCGATGAACAGGGTGGTTTCCTGCTTGTTTCCATCCCCATCGCGATAGATTCGATTGCTGGCGAGCCCGAAGGAACAGGCAGCTGCGCCTTTTGGGGTGTAGCGCAATTCCGGATCGCGTGTGAGGTGGCCGGCGATTAGTAGTTTATTTAAATTCAAGCTCATTTTTGGTATCGGTTTTCTGGTTCGGTGGGTTCGTCTTTCGTGGGAGGTGCTGGTTTGCCGTCTTTAAATTGCATCAAGTCGGCGATAAAAGTCATGGCAACCTGTCCGGTCGCGCCGTTGCGGTTCTTGGCCAGCTCGACGAAGGCCTGACCGGCTTTGGCTTCGCGCTCGTCATCGGTAGTGGCGAATCGTTCCGGGCGATGTAGCAGGCCGACAAGATCGGCATCCTGCTCGACGGATCCGGATTCGCGTAGATCGGCGAGTCGCGGGATCCCCTTGTCGGAACCGGTGCGTTTCTCGCTTTCCCGGTTGAGCTGGGCCAGGAGGACAATCGGGACGTTCAGCTCCTTGGCCAATGCTTTGACTCCGGCCGATATCTCGGCAACCTCTCGTTCCCGGCTTGATTGCGCCTGCTTGGATGTGGAGCGCATGAGTTGGAGGTAGTCGATGGCGATCAGGGCTATCTTCTTTTCCTTGTGCAACCTCCTCGCCTTGGAGCGCATGGCTGAGACGGTCAGGCCTGCCGTGTCGTTGATATAGAGCTCGGCATTGCCAACATGAATCGAAGCCGTCCGGATCCGCTCCAAATCCGGCTTCTTTGGGGTGTATCCTCGGGAGAGCATGGAGACGGCGAACTTCGCGCGGGAATAGATCAACCGCTTGATAATCTGCTTCTTGGTCATCTCCATCGAGAAGACAAGGGACGGCACCCCGGCATCGATGCAGATATTTTCAACTATGTTCATCATCAGCGAGGTCTTACCCATCGACGGCCGCGCGGCGATCACGAAGACTTCGCCCGGGCAGAGTCTCACTCCCAGCGCATCCATGCCCTCGTATCCAGTGGCGAGGCCGTCAGCCTCGTTACGGACACCTTTCATTAGATCCTGCATCTCCTGGATGATCTCATCCACCGATGCGGAAGCTCTGGAGGTATCATTCGCGCCCTCCGTGACATTCAGCAGGGATAGAGCCCGCTCGGCCTCCTCGATGATCCTGGCTGGCTCCTCAGTCTGCTCATAAGACGATTCAATCATCACCTGTCCCATCTCGATCAGGCCACGCAGTTTGCGTTTCTCGACCAGCTTGCCGACATGGCTGGTAAAATAGGCAGGAGTCGGCGCGTAGGTGTAAATCTCGGCCAGATACGCCGGCCCGCCACATAGAGCGAGCTGCGATCGATCCCGGAGCAGGGCGATGAGGCTCACCAGTTCAACCTCGCCGCCCTCGGAGATTTCCTGGAACAGATCGAAGAGGATTCGATGGGGGGGCAAGTAGAAGTGATCCGAGGTGATCCCTCTATCCTCCGCCTCGGGCAGAAATCGCGCGGGTTCCTGGAAGATGGAGGAGAGGATCGATTTCTCATGCCCCGTAGAGTAGGGCAAGGCGAGGGGTGAGTCGGCCGTAGCTGGCGAGTGTAGGTTAATCGGGTCTGTCATGTCGTGTGTCGGGGACAGAGATAGCAGCGAGCGAGATCAAAACAAGACGAAAGTTTCACCGAGCGAAACTTTTTCCTTGCGAAAATGAAACTCCTGACGCTTATTGAATTCCACATGGCGAGCGAATCATCCACCCCCAAAACCGTAATCGAGATCGATCCGGAAGTTCACGAAGTAATCAAAGCCTTCGCGAAGACGAGGGGGATCCCGGTCAAGAAGGCATCCAGCCTACTCTTGGGCTATGCCATGATGCGGCTCAACTCCGGGAGGGCTGAACTCACTGGCCCCACCGTAGTGGACAAGTAATCCCGCCGAATCCTCCACCAACTGAGAGGATGCCTCACCGACAACGACATAAAAACAACGACAATGACATCAAAACAGAAGCACCCATGGGATTCGAACCCATCGCAACAAGACTCCGAATCTGCGACGCCAGATCAATGCAATCCAACCACCTCGCATCCGGAGCCATCCTCGTCGAATGCCGTGGAAAAGGAAAGTGTGACGTCTGGGTCAAGGTCGATGACGGATTTCCGCCCTCCTACATGGTTGAGCGATGAAGATTACGTCCCGTATCGCAACTACGCCAACCCCGATGGGGACTTCCGTGGCCTTGAGGATAGTTACAGACAATCCCGGGCTGGCGCTTACTTCTGGTCATCGATGGTGCTTGGCTTCTTCGCCGCCTTCACCTCCGCGACCTGCGTCGGCCTCGCCATCAAAGAGATGTGGGCCACCGCCATCGTAGTCGGCGGGATCTCCAGTATCCTTTGGATTGCCTGCCTTTTCCACGGATTCCAGGCCTCCCGGTTCCTCCGTGACTGATTTGAACCCTTTCCCCCCATCGCTAACCGGCCGATGGATAAACAAGGGGATCTCATAAGCAGTCGGCTACCGATCTTTTAAAAACAAAACGACACCATGCAGCAAGAAACACAACTGGCCGAGGCCAACGACACGATAAACGAACTCGGAATTTTCTCCAGCGGAGGATTCAACTCATACCTACGGATCGCCGGGATTATGGCGGGATCCTCCCTTGTCCCCGAAACTCTCAAGGGGGATAATTTTGACGAAACCCAAGCAAACTGTTTCCGAGTCGTCGAGCAATCGGCGCGCTGGACGCTCTCCCCGTTTGCTGTCCTCGATTGCGCCAGTTTGGTGCACGGTAAACTGATGTGGGAGGGCAAGCTCATCGCGGCCGTCCTCGAAGCAACGGCTGGGATCACTCTCGAATACGAATACTCGGGATCCGGCCAACAACGCCGGATCGTCGTCTATGGCGAGGTCAACGGGAAGCGGGTATCCGTAGAAGGGACGGTCGCCGACTGGAAAACCACCGGCAAGAACTCGCCGTGGGACAAGGAGGCGAACCACGATCAGCAACTCTCCTATCGCGGAAGTCGCCAATGGGCTCGCCGCTACAAGCCCGCCGTCATCCTCGGAGTCTATGCCCCGGATGAGATGGAGCCGGAGGCCATGCGAAACGTCACAAAGCCGTTCACGGCACCGGTTCCGGACTTCGGAAAGATCGTAGATCCCGCTCCGGAGCGCGAAGCCCAGCCCGATGCGGTGCCGGAAAACACTCCCAATCCCGATCCTGATCCCGATCCGGTAAAGGTTGCCCCGGTCGGCCGCCAGAAAAAGGAAAGGAATCTCCGCACCGGGACATTCCGAGGCATCGCCGAGAAAGGCACACCTCAAAAGCCTTGGTTTGTCGTCAAGGTCGGCATCGATGACAAAGTGATCGAACTCGTCACGTTCTCGCAGACGATGGCGGGCGAGCTCCGGGAAATGGCCAAAATGACAGAAATCCGCATGGTGATCGTCAAGGCAGGAGAGGGATTCGGAATCGATTCCTTCCAAGTGGTAGAAACCAGCAAAGATCTCTTTTGATATGGAAAAGACACCAAAAGCAAACAAGGTATCCGAACTGGCGATGGTAATCAAAGGCGAGGTCATATCTAGCAACTTCGCGGACTTCCGCCTCATGGCAATCGCCCAGATCGACGGCCTCAACATGGATCCGACGACGGATGAAGACTTCAACCAAGCAGGGAAGGATGCCGTCGCCCTTAAAGGCTTTGAGGCAAAGCTCACCACGGCCAAGAAGGATTTCCTCGCCCAGCTCGACGATGTAAACACCCTCCTGGAGAGCATGGACGATCTCTCCAAGCTGGCATCCAAGGCTCGCCTCGACCTCGAGAAAAAGGTGAAGGTCAAAAAGGAGCTGATCCGTGCCGATCTCCTGCTCCAAGGCTACGCCGCCCTCGAACGGGATCTCCCGAGCTTCCGCGCCCAGATCCTTGATGCTATCAAGGGCAAGAAGGCATTGCTGAAAATGCAGGAGGCAATCACCGAGGTCGTCGAGAACGCCAACGCCCGGGTTCAGGCCAACTTGAAAACGGTAGCGACGGCCGTCGAACTCCATGGCGAGGCCGTGAAATACGATATCGATCTCCTGATTGCCAAGGATCCCGAATCCGTGCGGATCGAGATGGAGAGGCGCGGCGAGCGGGTCCAGGCCGCGCTCGATAAGAAGGCTCTGGAGGATAAGCTCAAGGCCTCCGAAGCAATCAAGGCCCAGGCTGAGAAGGAACTCCGGGAATCAGAGGCCAAGACCAGGGCCAAGGCGATTCGACTGGCAGGGACAGAGAGCCACGAACCCGCGCCCAAGGCCGAGGAGCCCGTCATCGAGCATTCCGCACCCAAAGAACCCGAAGAGAGCGAATCCTACACCGGAGAAGATCTCGCCGCCGAAGACGAGATCCTAGACTTCATCGAAAGCACAATGCAGGCCTTCGCGCCGGTCAAGGCCGCAAGGAAAGCCCTCAAGCACCAATCCAACATCGATGCGGTCAAATCCTTCGCCACAGGCCTTGGGATCGAGTGGAACAAGTTCAAAGCCGCAATTAAATAAACCCCAAATCTCCCCCCCAAATTTTAAAATTATGATACCACTAAACAACGTACAAGGAACAGACGAATGGCTTATGGCGAGGCTCTGGCGCTTAACCTCCAGCGAACTCAAGGCCAACATCACATCGACCGGGAAGCTCTCCCGATCCGAGGCCGCAGTCAAAGCGGTTTACAAGCTGATCGCTGGCCTCGCCTGCGTCACTCGCATGGCAAAAGAAGAGAAAACCTTCGAGGGCATGGAGGATTGGGAAATCAAGAAGGCGATTGCCGTCTATACCGGCGAGAAGTTCAGCGGAAATTTGCACACCGACCGAGGCCACGACCTGGAAGCCGATGCGGTTGCCAAACTCTCAGAGAGGATAGGCCTCCAGCTCACCGACGTCGGAATGTGCGTGATGGGGGATACTCCGCTCGGAGTGGTCTCCTGCTCCCCTGATGCGATCGCCTACCGAACCAAGAAAATCGTGGAGATCGGAGCCGAGATCAAATGCCCGACCTATGCGAAGTTCATCGAGCTCGTCGATAACGACGTTCTACCCAAAGATTATGCTCTCCAGGTGCATTCCTCGATGGCGATCTGCGAGACGGAACGCTGGCATTTCGCGGCCTATTTCCCCGGCCACGGCCTGTTTCACAAGGAAGTCAGGAGGGATCACTTTACCGATACGATCGCCGCCAGCCTCGAAGAATTCCGCGGAATGTATGCGGATCAACTGGATAGCGTTCAATCCTCCTTGGCCAAGATCGATAAAGCCGAGTCGCCAGCCGTTGCAGCAATCGAACAGGAGGATTCACTGATATGAGTGAGACCGACAATGATTACGGTTTTTCCATACAGGAGTCCAAGGAGCTCGAGCTCAAGAGACTACAGGCCTATTGGGAACAGCAGAAGCAGAAGACAGCGACTACCGCAACTCCCCCGACCGATGGCGGGCCGGCGTATCCATCCCCTAACTTTGAAGACAAGAACGGGGGAATGCACTGGGGAAGCCTCGGGATGAGTCTCCGCGATGTGATGGCCAAGGCCGCCCTGTCCCACATCCCTGAAATGCTCCGAGTGAACGACAAGAACCTTTCGTTTGAGATGGTCGCCGACTGGGCATACGAGATGGCCGACCAGATGCTTATCTCCCGAGCCAAGAGCCATCCGGAGCCCGTCGCAGAGAAGCCCATGCCATCGCAGGAGATCAACCGGCAAATGCTGGAATGTTTGCGGCGAGTGGAAATGTGGCTCTCCGTCCAACCCGGAGGATCGGCCATGCAGGAGGTAGTTCAAGAGGTAATCACCATGGCCGACAACGCCACCGCCAATGACGACAGCCGAGCCGCCACTGTCACTACAACCTTGGAGGTTATCAAGACCGTGGCCATGCCTCCATACGGCTCAGAAGGCCTAGCAACCCTAGCGACCATCTTCGACCTCGCCAACACGGAGCTGGCGCGGGGATTGAAGCAGAAACCCAAGACCGATCACAAATGAGAGTCCTGTTCTTCGACACCGAAACGAGCGGCTTCCCTGAAAAGGGAGGGAAACTTGTCCAACTGGCCGCTACAATCTGCGATTTCAGTTTCGATCCTCCCCTTGTAGTCCAGGAGTTTTCCTCCCTCGTTAAATGCGAGGAGATTCCCCAAGTGGTCATCGATATCCACGGGATCACGCCGGAGATGGCCGCGCACGGCATGGAGCCCACCGCAATCTGTAAATGGTTCAAGGGAGCCGTCTCAAAGGTGGCGCTCATCGTCGCGCACAATTCATCTTTCGACGTCAAGATGATGGATTTCGAGTTTCGGCGCGCCGAAATGGGGGGCTTCTCCCCATCGGCCGTATTCTGCACGATGATGGCCAGCACGGATCTTTGCGAACTCCCAGGCAGATTTGGCAAACCCAAATGGCCGAAATTGAGCGAAGCCCTGCCCATCCTTTGCGGCATTGAACTCGACGGTGCTCACGATGCCCTTGTTGATACAAGGGGCTGCAAAACCCTATTCATCGAGCTCGTCAAGCGCGGCCTCGTTCCTCAACTCTCCAACAAACCAACACCGAAACCAGAAACACAAGACAACCTGATATGAACCACTTCCAGAAACTCGCCAAAGAAAACCCCGAGGCCTTCAAGCAAGCCCGTCACAACCTCCACATGGAGAGCAAAAAGATACCCGAGGGAAAAATGATCCCCTTGAGCAATGAGGACGTCGAATCGATGAAGATCACACCCTCGCCACTGGCCGCATGGCGAGGCCGGCGCTTCATGGCGATGATATTCTCCGAGATTGTGAGGGATGGCAGCACCTACCTTCGGATGCAGATCACCCGTACCGAGCTCAACAGCGATGGCACTTGGAAGGACGGCATTAGCTGGGACGAACTCCAGGGCATTAAATATGCCTGCGGATTCGGCAAAGCATGGATGACCGAGGTTTACCCTCCTGACGAGGATATCGTCAACCCGTCCAACGCTCGCCATCTCTGGATTGTGCATATGCCGCCGTTCGGATGGTCGACCCAACCGGTCGAGGTCAAAAAAATCTCCGTAATTGAACGCTTCAAGCAGCGTATGAACGGCAACCCCGATGGGCTCAAAGGCCTAAACTAAACCCCTCTCATTCCACCAACCGTTAACCTGAAAAACACATAAATATGTCAAAACTAAAACCGGACGCAGATCGCATGGATCAATTCATTAGCTCCATCACCACGCAAATCCACACCATCCTACACGAAAAAAAGGATGAGCTCCTCAAATCGTGGAACGAGAACATTGAGGAAGCCCAGAACGATGAAAAAGATTTTCCGCCGCTAAAAGTCGGCATCGCCTCCTCCGTCGATCTCGAAAAGTCCCTCGTCACCAGCCAGGTCACATTTTTGACCACCTACAAAACCAAATTGAGCGAGGCCTTGCCGGATCCCAACCAAATGGATCTGAATCTTTCCGTCGGAGCGAAGGCATGAACCCATTCCCTTATCCCATCCTCTTCGATGTCGTGCCGCTTGGGAAACCCCGCATGACCCAGCGCGACAAGTGGAAGAAGCGCCCGCCCGTGATCCGCTACCATGCCTTCAAGGATAAGTGCCGGAAAATCGTGGATCGCACCCCCGGCCTCCGCGACTACCTCGCCAGCGGGAGCGTGGTGGACGTTTCATGGGTGGCATACCTGCCCATCCCGAAATCGTGGTCGAAAAAGAAGAAGGCCGAGATGGTGGGACGGATCCACCGAGCCAAGCCGGATCGCGACAACATCGACAAGGCTATCCTCGACACCCTCTTCATTGAGGATTCAGGGATCGGCTGCGGAATCCTCACCAAGCGATGGGACGATGGCCAAGGCCCGCGACTCGAGATCACCCTGGACGAAGAGTCCGAGGAATTAGCCCTCAAGTAGATCACCGCCCCGCCACATCACCAGTGGCGGGGCATTTTTTTGCCGAGAAGCAACGCATCATACATCGTCAGCATTTTTATACACAAAAGTTTGACACAATTCATCATTTACCGTAAATAGTCCTCATGCAGTTCACCAAGCTCTTTTCCTCCATCCTCGACTCCACCATCTGGCAGGAGCCATCAGAAACCAAAATCGTCTGGATCACAATGTTGGCAATGGTTGACCGGAATGGAGAGGTTCAGGCCAGCATCCCGGGGCTGGCCGCCCGTGCAAAAGTCACGCTAGAGCAATGCGAGACGTCACTGGCCTCGTTCCTCGCCCCGGACAAGTATTCCCGCACCCAGGAGCATGAAGGCCGTCGAATCCAAACGATAGAAGGCGGTTGGCTCATGCTAAATCATGCGAAATATCGGGCTCTGTTATCGGTCGAGGAGCGCCGGGAATACAATCGCCGGAAGCAGGCGGAGTATCGCGCGAAAGCCAAAGCCAAAGCCGACAACGATGTCAATGACACGAATACACAGGTCATTGACAATGTATCGAATGCACACAGTACAGAGGCAGAAGCAGAGGCAGAAGCAGAGACAGATAGCAGAGAGAAGACAAAGGGAGATGTACCCCCTAACCCCCAAGGGGGGATGCCGAAAGCGAAGGTGCTTCCCGATGGATGGAAAAGCTGGACGCTACGAAAACGGAAATCGACCCGCGTCGAATGCAACAACAAGCTGATGCAGCGAGTCGGCAAATTGTTCGGCCGCAAGCCAGATACTCTCTGGACCGTCGACGAGGCCGGGAAGCTCTCCGAACTCAAGCCGACCCCCCACGAAATCGATAGCCTCGAAAAATACTACCTGCTCATCATTGATGCCGATGACGACTATCGGCGTAGGGATCTCCCCACCCTCCTCAACAACTGGACTGGAGAGGTCGACAGGGCAACAACATGGAAGGCATCGACGGAATGAGCATCAACAACTCCATCGCCGTCGCCTACGTGGCCACCGTCATCCTCCACAACGGCCAGACCGTCGAGCAAGACCTGATGGCCACCACCCGCAGCAAAGCCAAAGCCCAGCTCAAGCGTGACTCCCAGATCCGGACAATCGTGAGCGTGAATAAACCGAAAATATGACAACGACACAACACGAACGATACGAAGGGGATGACAGTCCGAGACGATACTTCCCGATGGAAGACGAGATTTACCAAGGACCGCGAAGGTACGCCCCGATCCAAGTCGAGGCCTGCTCTTGTGAAATCGGCAGCCGAGCGGATGAGTATTTCGCAAAAGGCCGTCGACTCTACAACGAGGGCTATTCCCCCTCTTCGCTGGGATCAGGGATGGCCTCCAAAAACTCCACCCTCATGGCCTCGCTCCGAGATGGATACAACTGGCAGAAGAAGCGCAACATCAGAACCCAGCAACGCCAAGCCCTATGAAACCAACCAACACCATCCACAACTGGTCCACTACCACGATCCCCGCAGATCCCTACAAAGCCCCCGAGCAGATCACGCAGCACCTCCAAGGCAAGATTTCGGAAGACAAGCGGATCATCACCTCCGCCGTCGTCGGCCAGCACCAAGGGATGATACGCACGAAATCCGGAAGCCTGTATGCACTGGGGGAGATCGACCCCGATTACGATTACGCTTTCCCTATGGCCAAGCAACGCCTCCTGAACGTCCTACCCGAAGTCCAATGAGCGACGAATTATTCAACTGGGCGGAGTCCAAATCTGCGATAAAAACGGTTTCTCTTGAGTCTATGCGGGGCATTGTCCTGGATAGCAAGATCCCGTGCCAATGTTGCGGAGTCATAGCCGCATTGAACCCCCACCGGATCGACAAGCAGAAAACCCGCGTGATACGGGATATTGCTATCCTCCAACTGGATAATCAGTGGATCCGCGTCGAATCAGGGAGAGGATTGCGCGGAGACATGGGCGAATGGAAAGCAACAGCCTACCAAGCGGGAGCTCACATCACCCGCGCCGGATGGTTTGGGCTGGCTGAATCTATGCCTCGCTCCGCCGACTGGAGGATCACTTCGTTAGGTTTCGATTTCCTTCGAGGAATAGCTGATATCCCCCTCCGTATCCTATGCCGGGGCGGGATCGTCATATACGAATCAATCGAGCGCATAAGAATCACCGACGTAACAGAGACTTTCGATAAGGACTACTGGGACTCCTACCCGTGGTCGGAACTTGAAAGCGCATCACCATAACCAGACCGAACAAAATAAACACGACACCAACACCAATGATACCGAAAGCAAAATACAATGTAGGGGATCGCGTGATCGCCATCGCCGAAGATGGGGAGTCATTCCCCGCCACGATCCGCCGCGCCTGGTGGGACATGATCCTAAAACGTATGGACTACGAGGTCCAGGAGGAGAATGGAGCGAAATCTGACGGATACACCGACGAGATGCTATCGAAGGCCAAAGAGGAGGAGCTGGAAACCGGGGAGACCTCCGATGGCTACCACACATTCAACGAGCTCTACGAGCATCGCCACGCTTTGTTTCTCGCCCTCATGGCCAGCAACCCGGATATTTCTTGGTACAGCATGAAGCACCACGACGGATCCGAGTGGGATGGCTGCTTCATCGCCGGGATGATGCTGCCCACCGGGGATGTGACCTACCACCTACCCATCTCGATGACCGAATCAGCCAGACTCACTGGCGCAAAGTTCCGGGTTTTCGGGAGGGAATGGGATGGCCATACGGCCGGCGATGTCGTCAAGCGCCTGCGGAAATGGGCGAAGTTCGTTCCAGAACCGGAGAAAGAAGGATGCCCCCGCGACACCGATGGAGATGGCAACTGCGGCCAGCCGGCCTCGATCGAAGACGTTTGCGCCGAAATCTACCATCACCAGAACTGGCACAACCTCGGGCGAAAACAGCAGGAGCTTGTCTCGATGCTGGAGAAATCCGGCAACCTCCGACCTGCAAGGCAAGGATTTGTCGGCGGCCTCATTTCCAAGAAGAAACCAAAAGTATCGAACCAATGAGCATACCCACAGACGACTTCAAGCCCGCGCCGGAGGCCCGCTACCGAGTGACCGACATCGGGGAGATGATTCTAGATATGTGTAACGGCGTCGCCACGTTCATCGTGTTCGGTGAACCGGATGCTACCCAAACCAAAGCTATCGCGAAGTTTCGGGACGCAGGGTTCCGTGCAACGTGGGTTACTAACTTCGCAGACGGGAAACATTTTCTTACAAACAGATGAATATGGAATACGAACTGAAATTAGGGGATTGCTTAGAAGTGTTGCGAGGGATGCCGGATAACTCCGTCGATTCCATCGTGACTGACCCGCCATACGGAATAAGCTTCATGGCCAAAAAATGGGATTACGACGTGCCAAGCGTCGAAGTCTGGACGGAGGCAATGCGAGTCCTGAAGCCTGGAGGTCATGCGCTCATTGCTTGCGGCACCCGGACGCAGCACCGCATGGTTGTCAATATCGAGGATGCAGGCTTTGAGATACGCGACGTGGTGAGCTGGATCTATGGATCAGGATTTCCGAAGAGTTTGAACATCAGTAAGGCGATTGACAAGGCGGCAGGGGCAGAGAGAGTCAAGACTACTCCAAGGGGGGTTGCTATTGGAACGAACAAGACGAGGGTTGAGCAGGGATACAGGAAAAATGAAGTAGCTCAGAGTTGGAATGACGAAGGGGCTGTAACCGAAGCCGCCAAGCAATGGGACGGCTGGGGAACAGCTCTGAAGCCAGCGTGTGAGTTCTTCACCCTGTGCCGCAAGCCCTTGAGCGAGAAGACCATCGCGGCCAACGTGCTCAAGTGGGGGACTGGGGGAATCAATGTGGATGGTTGCCGGGTGGGAAAACAGGACGGCGACCGAACGGAGTATGGTGTGAACGGAATCGAGCGCAAAAATAGCAACAACGTATATGGCACTCAGTCTGGAAAGATTGAATTTGATGGAACCCAAGGCCGATTTCCAGCCAACCTAATCCACGACGGCTCGCAGGAGGTGCTTGATCTGTTTCCGGTGACTAAGAGCGGGAGTCGTAAGGGGTCATTCAATAACGGCACCTTCTCATCTGGCGAAGTATCAAAGGAGCTTGAAGCTTCCCAAGGCTCTGCAGCCCGCTTCTTCTACGCGGCCAAAGCAAGCAAGAAGGATAGAGAAGAGGGCAACACTCATCCCACAGTCAAACCGACCAACCTCATGGCCTACCTCTGCCGCCTCATCACCCCGACCGGCGGAACCGTCCTTGACCCCTACATGGGGAGTGGCAGCACCGGCAAGGCAGCAATGTCCGAGGGCTTCCAGTTCATCGGCATCGAGCGCGACGAGAACTACTTTGCCATCTGTCAGGAGCGGATTCACAAAGCCGACATCGAGAACCTGGAGATATACCATTATGAAGGCTAACAAGGAGATCACCCGCCCGTAGGGTTAGGTGCATCTCGCTGTTCGGAGGCTTGTCACGCGCCCCTTTTACGTTCTCTCGATCCGGGATACTTTGAGGGTCCAGGAAGCGCGTGAACAACCCTCCCCTATGCAAGATCCACTAACGAATCCCCGCCATGAGATATTCGCCCAGCTCGTCGCCACCGGCAAGACCGCTACAGCCGCATACAAGAAAGCTGGCTACACCGCCAAGACCAGATCCGCTATCTCCAACGCTTGCAGGTTGCTTACAAAAGCTGACATCCTCGATCGGGTTGGATTTCTGAGGAAAAAGACCGAGGCTAGACTCGAACTGAGCCGCGAAAAGCTGGCGGAACACCTTTGGGATGTTGTCTTCACACCCATCGGGAACATCGATGCACAGAGCCCACTCTGTCAGGAGTCGAAGATCACCGAGGACAAGGATGGCAACGTGACGACCCTCATCAAATCCAGTGGGAAGGTTGAATCCGCTCGCCTCCTGTGTGATATGCAGGGCTGGAAAGAACCGGAGAAGATCATCAACGAGGACGGCGAGAAACGGATAGCCAGTGCACGGGAGAGAGCCAAGAGCATCAAGTCACCCCTCAACCGGCTGCATCAAGAGTGAGAGAAGAGGATCCACTACTCCGAGACTTCCGGGCTCACATCAAAGCCCTGGGAGAAGGCGACGAGGCCGACATGATCGCCGCGGCCTACGCCTCTCCGGCTGTCCACTTCGCGCTCTACTGCCGGATCAGGGATCAGGATAATCAACTCATCGATCCATTCCCCAACATACTACAACTCCGGATGTGCGAGGCCTTCGAGACGATCAAGGAGATGGGTATCCGTGTGCGGATTATCGTAACCAAGCCCCGGCGAGCTGGCTGCAGCTCGTTCGTTGAACAGATCGGCTACCACTCGGCCATGAAAAATCCCATCAAGGGCATGACCATCGCCGATGACAAAGAAGGATCCAAGGCCGCGATGGACAAGCTCGCATCCTTTGAGGAGATGGACTCTTTCAAGTGGGACGTGAACATCACCGCCAACCCCGCGCACTCCATCACCTGGAGCAATGGATCATCATGGATCGTTGGAACGGCAGAGAATGCCGATGAGGGCGCGGGTGATACTCTCCAGTTTTTCCATGGCACCGAGGTTTCAAAATGGCCAAAGACCACGGTAAAGAACGACAAGAAGGTAATGTCCTGCGTCACGCCGGCACTGAGCGGTATGAACACCGTCATTTTCAACGAATCCACACCGGAGGGAGCGGTCGGCCTGCAGTATGAGACATGGCAAACGGCCGTTTGGCTGGAGGAGCTCATCGAGATGCACCGCAAGGGCATATGCCCCGAAGAGATCTGGGTGAAGGTATTCGCTGCATGGTTTGAATTTGAGGAGAATCAGCGACAGAGCCCAGTCTCAGCCAATGAGATCGCGCACTTCAAGGCCACTCTCACCGACCATGAGCGCAAGGAGATCGATCTCTACGGCCTGACGTGGGAGCAGATCGGCTGGCGCAGGGACACCCTGGCGTCGAAATGCAACAACGACCCCAAGGTTTTCAGCTA
>TARA_B110000495_G_scaffold129767_1_pt1 | contig 22750 bp, 17 predicted proteins | sample TARA_B110000495 | Tara Oceans TARA_B110000495 (sample SAMEA4398219) | marine metagenome | biome: Polar Biome; feature: [MES] marine water layer (ENVO:01000295) within the mesopelagic zone...; material: water (ENVO:00002006), including particulate matter (ENVO:01000060) such... | reverse complement strand
ACAGAGTTTGTTAATAATGAGCATCTTTCGCTTTATCGGTGCTCAGAAGGCCACCAGATGTGGTTAACCAGCAATGATGTCAAAATTCCCAAAAATCCAGTTCTTCAATCACCAGAAATACAAAATTCAATAAATAATATTATTGTCTCTGGGGAAGAAAGTACCAATGCTTTATCTAAAAATTTAAATTTGATGTCTGAAAATAAAAATATTGAGCCTTCAATACTTCCTTCTGTTAAAAAAATAGAGACGATGTCTAAAAAAGAGTCTCTGAGTTCAAAATTTTCTAGTTCTCTAAATATACAAAAATTCGGACTTGAAACACTCTTGCATAAGAAAATTGAAAGTGATAGAAGATTTAATGAAAAACTTGATAGTGAAAAAGCTGAATTGCTTCATTTGATGTATACGCAAAAAAAAATATTTGATAGGGTAGATGAAAATAAGTTTTCTTTTAAAAAAAACAATATCTTTTCTTATTCTAACATTATATATGTTGCCATATCTATTACCTTAACATCATATTTAGTTTTTTAATTTACTTATTTTTTATAATGGCTCATCCTGAGTCTATTTTCTATATTTAGATGTATAATATGTATCTATATGTCAATATTTAATAATAATACTAATTTATTTTTTCTATCCCTTTTATTGGTATTTACAGATTTATATGCCATTAATAAAATTCCAGTTTCGGGAACGATTCAAGATGTCAATGGTATTGTATTATCTGATGCCTTAATAACTTTGAGTAGACAAGGTAATAGTGCTATTTCAAATAGGTTTGGCGAGTTTGATCTTGGCCAAATATTCCCGAATGATACGATCTACGTAGTAATAGAGGGTTTTCAAAAAAAACAGTTTAGGCCTTCTGTTAATATGAAAATAAAGTTATTTCCAAAATCTGTTATACAAGATAAAATAAATAATCTAAGAAATGGTGAGACACTAATTATTCCACCTGGGATTCATTTTGTCTATCCAGATTTTAATATAGATAGTACTTTTGGTCTACTCATTAGTAATAAATCAAATGTCATAATTACAGGATCTAAAAAATCTGAAATACGGTTATTAAAAAAAGATGCTGACATATTCCGTATTTTTAAATCAAATAATATTCAAATAAAAAATCTCACTATTAGTTTTGAAAACTTAGAAAGTAGTACTAAGGATCTTAATATAAATCAGAATCAAGCTATTGATTTTCCCGAAGCTTTAATATTAGCAAAAAATAAATTTGGTGAAAACTCGTTTTTTAAATATGATGGTCTATTACACCATACCAAGGGCTTTCATGAGCCTTTTATTGAACATGGTTTAGCAAATGTTGTTAAAATCGTTAATTCAACAAATATCAGTATGGATAACATAACTTTTAGGGGCTATGGAAATATTTGTTTAAGTAGCCTAAGCTCACGAAATATTTTAATTAATAATTCTGTTATAAATAACGGTATTTATGGAACGGTATTTAAAGATTGTGAAAACGTAAAAATTTCAAAATCTCTTATTACAGATAATGTTGAATTATATTATCATAATAATAGTCAAGTGAATTATGTTTCTAATACAATTAAGATTTTAGGTTACTTTGTCCCAGAACTTATTTTTGTTGAAGGTGGTTCAATTGAGATGCTTGATGAATATATTCTCCCTCCTCCAAAGCCTACTTATCTTTCTTCTGAAAGTTTTAAAATGAGTATAAAAGAGATTACCTTTGACCAATACGATTCTTTTTGTATCGCTACAAATAAAGGTTTTGCTGATGATAGTGAATGGGGACGTGGGAGTAGACCTGTTATAAATATCTCTTACCGCGATGCAGAATCTTACTGTAAATGGTTAAGTAACCTTACAGGAAAAAGAGTAAGACTTCCCAGTGTTATAGAATGGGAATTCGCAGCGAGAGGCGGTTTGAAAGGTGGAGATGATTATGCATATAGCGGTAACAGTTTATTAGAACCAGTCGCTTGGTGTAAGTATAATACAAATGGTAAAACTGAACTTGTAGGTTTAAAAATGCCTAATGAATTGGGATTGTTTGATATGTCTGGAAATGTATTTGAATATTGTAGCTCTATGAATGATAGCATTATAGTACTCAAAGGTGGCTCCTGGGCTAATAGTGGTGTCGGTTGTCGGGTCGCAGATGAAGTTGTAAGTAGCATAAAACATTGGGACGACAATATAGGATTTAGAATAGTTCAAAGTGAATAGGTATTAGAATTCTTATTACATCTTTTCTGCTTACGTTTGTACTATCGTTTAACTTTCTTCATGCAAGTCTACCAACCGGGTTTGTGTATCTAAAATCAGTCATTCCTTCTGTTAAAATAGATTTAAAATATTTTGGTAAAGATAATTTTACAGGAAATAAAATTAACGGTTATCGTTCGAATAGGTGTATCATATCAAATGAAGCTGCAAGCGCGCTTAAGCACGTGCAAATGGACTTAAGCCACTTTAGATATGGTTTAAAAGTTTTTGATGCATACAGGCCACAAAGATCAGTTGATGATTTTGTAAAATGGTCTAGAAATAATAATCGAAAAATGAAAAAAGTGCATTACCCTAAATTGAAAAAGAAAAATTTATTCAAAGAAGGATATATTGCTACTAAATCAGGTCACTCGAGAGGAAGTACTGTAGACTTAACTATTATTGATTTTGAAACAGGTTTAGAGTTAGATATGGGTACTTGTTATGATTTTTTTGGAGAAGAATCGTGGCTGACTTTTGAAAATCTCAATGAAAAACAAAAACAGAATCGATTACTTCTTCATTCAGTTATGAAAAAATATGGTTTTAAATCTTTAAAATCTGAATGGTGGCACTTCACTTTGCACAATGAACCTTTTCCAAAAAAATATTTTAACTTTATCATTAACTAAATAATGCTTCTATATAAAAAAATTGGTCTTATTTTTTGCGTTGTACAGTTTTTAACTGCACAGGATATAAGATATAATTACGAGCAAACTTCAATGAAAATCATTAATTCTCTAGAATCAGATAGCGTTGGATATAAAAGATTATCTTATCTTTGTGATATGTTCGGGCCAAGGCTTAGTGGTTCAAAAAATCTTGAAAAGGCAATTGACTGGATCTTAAAAGAAATGAAACTTGATGGTTTATCAAACGTAAGAGGCGAAAGAGTAAAAGTACCTACTTGGATAAGAGGAAAAGAATCATTGAAAATATTGGTTCCTTACATAAAAGAATTAAAAGTTTTAGGAATTGGTGGAAGTGTAAGTACTCCAAAAGCCGGTATTCGTGGAGAGGTGTTAGTTGTGGAGAGTTTTGAAGAATTGGAAAAAGTAAAAAATAAAGTGAGAGGTAAAATTATTTTATTTAATGCACCTTTTACTACATATGGAGAAACAGTAAAGTATAGATATGATGCTCCTAATAGAGCCGCAAAATACGGTGCAATAGCTACTTTGATTCGTTCTGTGGGTTCTTTGTCAATGAATACGCCTCATACTGGTACAATGGGAGAATATAATTCTCAAAAAAAAATTCCCCATGCAGCTATTACTTCTGAAGATGCAATGATGATATCTAGGATATCTAAAAGAGGGCAAAGAATAGTATTGAAATTAGATATGAGTGGAAAATTTGTAGAAGATAGATGGTCAAGAAATATTATTGCAGAACTTAAAGGTTCTACTTATCCTGATGAGGTTATTGTAGTTGGTGGACATATTGATTCATGGGATGTCGGACAAGGTGCCCATGATGATGCAGGAGGTTGTATTGCGGCTTGGCGTGCTGTTACTCTAATTAAAGATTTGGGATTAAAGCCACGTAGAACAATACGAATTGTTTTATGGACAAATGAAGAAAATGGCGGAAAAGGAAGTGAAAATTATAAAAATGAGCATTTATCAGAATTAGATAATCACATAATTGCTATAGAATCTGATGGAGGGGTCTTTGCACCGGAGGGATTTGGCTTTACTGGTAGTAAAAAAGCCCGGGAATACATTTTAGATATTGCAGGTTTACTTGAACCAATTGGTGCTGAAAATATCACAAATTGGGGTAGAGCGGCCGATGTAGCGCCATTAAATGATCACGGAGTTCCAGTTATGTCTCTAAAAGTAGACAATTCTAAATACTTTTGGTATCATCATACGAATGCTGATACCTTCGATAAGGTTGATTTTCGAGAATTTAATAATTGTATAGCTGCTATGTCTATAATGAGTTATGTTATTTCAGATATGGAAAAAAAATTGCCTAGATAATCATAAAAGCTATTAACTATGTTTTATAAAAATATATACATAAGACTATTTACACTAATTATTGCCATAGTTTTACTTCACAAATATGCTCCAACTCCTTTAAAATACCCCAATACGAAAATGTCTAATAACATAAGCGATAAATACCATGGAAAAGAGATTGAAGACGAATACAGATGGCTGGAGGATGAAACTTCTTCACAGACTGAGGCGTGGATTCAAAAACAGAATGCTTTCACAAATCGTTACATTAGAAAAATTTCTTTCCGTAAGAAGATTGAAAAGCGGCTAACAGATCTCTGGAACTATCCAACAATAAGCCTTCCATTTAAAAAAGGTAAAAAGGTTTATTTTTATAAAAATAATGGTTTGCAAAATCAATCTATTTTATATGCTAAAAACAGAATAGAAGATGCAGACTCATCTGCTAAGGTAATAATAGATCCAAATAATTTCTCTAAAGATGGAGGGACGTCTCTTAGTGGTATATATTTTTCAAATGATAATAAATACTTAGGATACGCTATTTCAAATTCGGGCTCAGACTGGAGAGAGTTTTTTATTAAAGATTTATCTACAGGCAAGAATTTAAGTGATCATCTTGAATGGATTAAATTTAGTGGAATGTCATGGGCGGAGAGTGGGTTTTATTATAACGCCTTCCCTAAACCCACAGATGGACGTGAATTATCGGATATTAATCAAAGCAGTAAGGTGTTTTTTCACAAACTTGGTACAAGTCAGAGTGATGACAGTTTAATTTTCTCAGATTTGACTAATCCCAAAATAAGTAACTATCCTTCAACGACCAACGATGGAAGGTTTTTAATTATTTATAGAACTAAAGGTACATATGGAAATGCTCTTTTAGTTAAAGACTTAAACAATGCAGATAGTGAATTTGTTAGTATAGTAGATGATTTTACTTCCGAGATAGACATTATTGATAATATTGGTGGAAAGCTTATAGCTATTACTGATAGGAATGCAGCAAAAAAGAAGGTTGTGTTAATTGATTTTAAAAACCCAAATGAAAAAAACTGGGTCACTACCATACCAGAAAATAATAATATTCTTACTTCTGTTAATTTAGTAAATGATAAACTAGTCGCTCACTATATGGTAAATGTCCTTTCGAGTTGGATAATTCATGATATAAATGGGGAGATTATTAAAAAAGTAGAATTACCAGGGCCAGGAATTTCCTATGGCTTTCATGGTAATAAAGGGCAATCTGTTTCTTGGTATGTTTTTGAGTCATTGGTTCATCCACCAACTATTTTTATGTATGATTTTGAGAGTTTGATATCAAGTACATATTATGAATCGAAAGCAAAATTCGATAAAAATAGATTCATAATGAAACAAGATTTTTATTTTTCAAAAGATGGCACAAGGATTCCAATTTTCATAGCTCATGAAAAAAAACTAGTTTTAGATAATATGGCTCCTACTTTACTTTACGGTTATGGCGGGTTCAACATATCGGAAAAGCCTTATTTTAATAAAACAATTCCGGTAATCCTTGAAAATGGAGGCGTCTATGCTATTGCTTGTATTCGTGGAGGAGGTGAGTATGGACAAGACTGGCATAGTCAAGGTATGCTAAGTAGAAAACAAAATGTATTTGATGATTTTATTTCAGCAGCAGAATTTTTAATGGTTCAAGGTTTTACTTCTACTGAAAAATTAGCTATACAAGGTGGTTCAAATGGAGGAACATTAATTGGAGCTGTAATTAATCAAAGACCTGACTTATTTCAAGTCGCATTCCCTGAAGTGGGGGTTATGGATATGTTAAGATATGAAAAATTTACGATTGGATGGGCCTGGGCAGTAGAATTTGGCTCGGTTGAAAATGAAAAAGATTTTGAGAACCTGTTGTCTTATTCACCACTTCATAATATTAAAAAAGCATCATATCCATCTGTTCTAATTTATACGGCTGATCATGATGATCGAGTAGTTCCCGCTCATTCATATAAATATGCAGCGAAGCTTCAAAAAAACCAAATGAGTGATGCAAATCCAATTTTAATAAGAATAGGTACAAAAACTGGTCACGGTGCAGGTAAATCTACAAAAGCAAGAATAAGGGAAACTGCAGAGAAATGGGCTTTTATGTTTTATGAAATGGGAATAAAGTACTAATATACAATATTCTCGATATCCTCTCTTATTAGTATCAATATCGCCGATTGCGGTACAATTAAGTACTCTTTTTGTTCTATCTCTAACTGAATAGCCGCTTTGCCAAGATAAAGGGCATAGTCACCAACTTCGGCTTGCGTTGGAATATATTTAATATCACTTTTACTTTCTTTCCATGGCTCATCGACAGAATCTACAGGCGCTCCTAATGGTATACCTGGACCAACCTCGACAACAATTCCAGCCTTAACCTCTAGTTTCTCTACAACGCTAGGAGGGAGGTAAAGACCAGCTGGAGAAGTCTTTTCGCCTTTGTCTGGTTTAATCAAAAGTCTATCGCCAACCACTAAGATTTGTTTGCTATTACTTTTCATGTAATGAACACACGTATTTATTGTAAAGTCAAAAGATTTTAATTCGGTGACGCTTCAGAATCAATAATGTCAGGAGGTATTTCTTTAGGTTTGCTGCCCCAATAAGTAGGGCGAGTATTAAGCATGTAAAATATATTCTCTGAAGTACGGTATACTATATCGGCACCAATATTTCTGTAGAAATTGTGCGAGTAATCTTGACCCTTATTGCTGAACATAGTCGCTGCAATTAATTTATCCTTTTGAAAAACCTTTAAAAGCTTGCCAGAAGAACTATCAACGCCAAAGGTAATCCATTTATCAGGGTTTTTTGATATCATCATATCACTGGTTCCACTAATAACTTTTTCGAAGAATTGATCGATTTGTCTATCTTTAACAATTAATGTGTCATTATCAAGGATAGACCAGAGAGAGTCAGTTTTAAAAAGGACAATAGAATCGCCAGATGAGTCTTTCAATAAAATTTTATCTATAATATTTTCATCTATATCAAATATTGTATCAGAGGCAGCAACATATTTATTTTGCTGAAACTGATTTATAAAATAAAGTAGTAATAATACGCCAAAGGCGACGATTAAGTATTTTAAGGATTTATTCATATATTTGTTTGAGTATATCTGCTTTAGTTTTCTCACTTTTAGATCGATAGAAACCTAGCCCAGCGATTATTAGAGATGGCAAAAGAACATTAGCCCATTTCCATCTAGTTCGAGTTCCATCTTCTATATCATCAAGAGGCCTGTTTGTTATTTCGCGGGAGCGCAGAGCGATGAGCTCTTTTTCACCTACTAAATAATCAATTGCATTCATTAGAAACACCATGTTTTCAGGAATTGACATACCAGCATCATCTGCTAAAAATTTTGAATCAGAAACCAAAATTAGTTCACCACCACTAGTTAGTCTAGAAGCTGCTCCAAGAATTTTACTATCTTGATTTAAGTTTTGTAGAAAAGGATTATTTTTAGGATCTGGACTAAGCATGAACCTTCCGGCCATAATACCAGATTTGTTAGAACTAGAAAATAGATCAGTAACACCGATTACTTTGTCGCTTAGTGATGTATCTAAAACTATTTCACTAGGGAAAAAAACATGTATCTGTTCAAGGCCACTAACCACAAGTTCTTGTTCATTGAAATCTTTAATTATTGGAAGAAATGGATACTCCATAGGGACATTCATTCGAATGAAACCCATTTGCTGTTGAACTTGAACACGCCCACAAGATTTATCTAAAACGAGGTTTTGGTTTACAATAAGACCGTAAGACTTAAGTAAAGAGAAGACATTTGAATTAATAGGGTTTGCTTGCTGAACTTGCATATTTGTTAAAATAGCACCTTGGGCCATAAAAATATTTTTACCAGAGTTCGTAAAGTTTTCAATATTAGCGATTGAAGCACTATCTAAAGTATCAGTAGCGCCACTGATTAACATTACATCTATGTTATCTATTATTAGCCCTTTATTAGAAAGATCTATCGATTGAACATTATGATGTTGTCTTAATTGATTCGAAAGGTTTTCAGTCTTGATCTCTTCAGTATTCGAAAGGTTAGCGATACCGACTGTTTTTTTATTTGTATTTACCAGCGTTTTGATTTTTGTTGTTATTAAATATTCTAAACCAGTAGCCGTTTGAATGACCGGAATAGTTTCTTTTTTGTCCTCATAAAGCATAACCATTCCTAAATAAACCTTCTTTATTTCTAGCTTATCGTCTTCAACAACTTGCATCTGAACCGGTTGTATGCCATCTCTTTGTGCTTCTTCTTGAAGTTTTTCATTTGATTCTGGATCAGTAAAGAAAAACCGTATGTTATCAGATTTGGCTTCATATTCCTCAAGTAAATCCTGTAAGTATCTTTTTGTATTGGATAATTCGCCAGGAAGATCGTTTGAGAAATAAACCTTTATCGTTAACAAATCATCAATTTTATCTACAATATCCTTACTAGAATTACTGAGAGAGTACATTTTATTATCCGTAAGGTCAAAACGTTTGTACCAGTTCCTGCTTATCAAATTGAGCAGGAGTAAAGCTCCTAATAAAATGAGAAGATATACAGTGAGAGAATTTCGATTTTTTACTAACATTTAATTAACTCCACCTTCTTGATTCTACTAATCTTGTAGTTAAAAAGAGAAAAAACCCAATTACAGAACCAAAATAAATTAGATTTCGAGTATCTATAACACCTCTAGAAATATTTGAAAGATGATATTCAACGCTTAGATATTGAATAGTACCAGCAAGAAAACCAGGCATAAAAATCAAAACTTTATCAAAAAGCCAAAAAACAAAAATAATTGCGATACCTACAATAAAAGAAATTACTTGATTGTCAGTAACAGCGCTGGAAAACATGCCCACAGAGGCGTAAACAGACCCCACTAGTAAAAGACCGAGGTAACCTGTAAAAACAGCGCCATAATCTATTGAATTACCGAAAGCTGAAAGAGTAAGAAAATGTAATGATGTAGAAAAAAGGGCCATAGCAATAAGGGCTACTGCTGAGAGATATTTTCCAACAACTATATCTCTATCATCAATTGGAAGAGTTGAAAGAATCTCAATTGTACCAAGTCCTTTTTCTCTAGAAATAAGTCCCATAGTTATACCTGGAATGAAAAAAAGATAAACTAACGGTACAATATTAAAAAGTGTCCTCAAATCAGATTGTCCGTAAAGAAAAAATGTTGTAGTGAAAAACCATCCATTTAGTAACGAAAAAACGATAAGAAAAACATATGCCATTGGGCTATCAAAAAATGATTTTAGCTCTCTATTAAAAATTGTTAAAGTATTATGCATTATTAAGATTTAGCCTTGCTTGTTAAGTTTCTAAAAATATCCTCAAGATTCTGTTTTGTTGCTACCATTTCAAGAATTATCCAATTTTTAGAAACAGCATAATTAAAAATATCAGCGCGAGGATCGTTATTATTTGAATATTCTAAATCAATATTGGTATAAGCGTCATTTTTGGAAATACTATTTATCTCTATCGATGGAATAGTGGCTTTCATATCCTTGATATCGTTTTCATTTGCATTACTAACATCAATACTTAATTCAACTTTACCACCAGCTGAATCTTGAAGTAGGGATTCACTAGAGCCATCTGCAACAATAGAGCCTTCATTGATAATAATGATTCTATCAACAGTCGCTTGAATTTCCTGAAGGATATGAGAGGACATTAAAACTATTTTCTCTTTACCAAGTTTTTTTATTAATTGCCTAATCTCAACAATCTGGTTTGGGTCTAAACCAGTGACTGGCTCATCTAATATTAAAATTTTTGGGTCATGAATCATCGCTGCAGCTAAACCAATCCTTTGTTTGTAACCTTTTGAACAGTTACCAATTATTCGATGAGTAACAGCATTTAAAGAGCATTCTTCTACGACTCTTTGAAAAGCATTTTTAAAGTGATTTTGAGGTATTCCTCTAACATCTGAAATAAACTTGAGATAATCATGCACTCTCATTTCGCTGTAAAGAGGATTTAGCTCTGGTAGGTAGCCAATATCTTTTTGAATATCAGAAGTATCATCTTGAATATTCCTATCACCATAATAAACATTTCCAGAAGAAGGGGAAATATATCCAGTCATTATTTTTAATGTGGTACTCTTTCCAGCACCATTAGCGCCAAGAAAGCCAACTACCTGACCTCCTTTTAATTCAAACGATATGGATTTAACCGCCTTCACATCATCATAGTTTTTAGATAAATTGTCTACTTTAATCAAGATATGTGCTCTTTTATTTTATAGTTAGAATGTTTAAATAACCAAAAAGTTCCAAAAAATATAGACGAAATATTAATACATAATTTTTTAATGAAAAATAACTTTTTCCAACGCGTTTTATTACTTTCAAAAACATCAATCAAAATATAATTATTTAAAGACAATATTAATTGCATTTAATTATTTAATAAAACTTGACAATAATCTTTAATTGAAAATAAGTTAAGACAACTGATTGATGCATATCAGTGTTGTCGACAAACAATAACAGTTAACTAACGGAGAATAGTATGAAACGTTTCTATAGATTATTTATCTCTCTTCTCGTAATCGTTGGTATCGTTGCAGTAGCTCCTGCTACTACAGTTGAAACCAAAACAGAGCAGTGTGTAATTAGCGCTGGTTCTTGTGGTGGTGGAGATCTTGTTTATGCAGATGCTGCAGATGATATCAAGAAAAAGAAGAAGAAGAAGAAGAAGAAGAAAAAAGGAAAAGAAGGCAAAGGCAAAAAAGGCGGTTCTTGGGGTAAGTGGAAGTCCAAGTGGAAAAAGAAAAGTTCTAATTAACTTTCTTTTCTAATTAGTTATAAAAAAGGCGCTTAAATGCGCCTTTTTTATTTTAGGAATTTTGTTAATATTTTTGCTATTTTCTTTGTATAAGACTGTCTAAAAAACTTTTAGTAGGATAATAAATGATAAGATATAAAATGTTCATTAGTGTGTTTTTGCTTTTTTCGATTTTCAACTTTACATTTGCTCAGGATGATGCAGAGGAAAGCCAGGTAGAATCTTCTCATGATCTATACCTTGCGTTTGACCAGACCAGTGGTAATACAAATAATTTGGTTTCCGGGGCAGAGTATGGTTTTTCCTTGCTGGGTAACCTTGGATCTTTAACCGATACAGAATTTTCTCTTTCATTAGGTGGTAATTATGCGACTCTTGAAGAAGAGCCATATGCCTTAGATGGTAATGTTCACACGCAGTTAGATCTGTGGGCTAATCAGAAATACTCTCCCTTTTTATTTTATGACTATAGTTTCGATCGTTCTCTTGGATTGATTAATAGAACTGATTTAGCTCTTGGTGCTAAAATTAGGTTTGGAAAAATTTTCTCTCTTAGTTACGCATACATGTTTGAGGAAGAAGAATATGACTCAGTAGCAACATTTTCCAGACACTCTTTTAGACCAAAACTAAAACTAATTCATTCTGACGGTGCTTTTTTTATGGATTACAGGGCGTTTTATAAGCCTAGGGTCGACGATTTTGACGATTATCTTCTTGAGAATATTTTAGTTTTATCTGTTTCTACTTTTTACGAAGCACTTTCTGTTGATATCACATTGCAGCATAGTTTTAATAGTAAATATGATGGTGATAATAAAGTTCTCAAACCAATTGAAGAATGGGATAGTGAGTATGATGTTGATTTTGATGACTTTATCATAAAAGAAACTTATTACAAAGACACTGACCTATCTGTCTCAATTGGCTTCAGTTTGTCTTTTTAGCTTGTTACTAACTAATTAATTAAATCTTGAGGCGTAAGTAAAATTACGCCTTTTGTCTATTCTATGGATTATAATCATTTAAAAATCGAAAAAAAGTGGCAAAAGTATTGGGAAGAAAACAAAACCTTTCGTACTGAAGACTCAAAAGATAAAAAAAAATGCTACATTTTAGATATGTTTCCATATCCATCCGGTTCGGGGCTTCACGTTGGACATCCATTGGGGTATACTGCAACCGATATCTATTCTCGTTTTAAAAGGCTTAATAATTTCAATGTACTGCATCCTATCGGATGGGATGCTTTTGGCCTTCCTGCAGAACAGTATGCATTAAAAACTGGTACTCACCCTAGTCTTACAACTGAAAAAAATATAAATCGCTATAGAATGCAATTAAAAATGCTTGGATTTTCTTATGATTGGGATAGAGAGGTAAACACAACTGACTCTAAGTATTATAAATGGACCCAGTGGATATTCTTGCAGCTTTATAATAAAGGACTAGCCTATGAGGCTGAAGTACCAGTTAATTGGTGTCCTGAATTAAAAGCAGTTTTATCAAACGAGGAAGTTGTGGACGGGAAATCAGATATTGGAGGACATCCAGTTGAGCGCTTGCCAATGAGGCAATGGATGTTTAGAATTACTGATTACGCAGAATCTTTGTTGGAAGGACTAGAAGATTTAGATTGGCCAGAAAGCGTAAAAGAGTTACAACGTAATTGGATTGGAAAGTCAAATGGTTGTGAAGTAGAATTTAAGATAGAATCTTTAAATACAAATATTACTGTATATACAACAAGACCGGATACGCTTTTTGGTGCTACTTATATGGTTCTTTCTCCAGAGCATCCATTAGTAGATGACCTTGTATCTAATGATCAATCAGTTGAAGTAAAAGAGTATAAGAAGCTATCCTCTATGAAGTCAGATTTCGATAGAGGAGAAGTCAATAAAGACAAATCTGGTGTTTTTTTAGAATCTTATGCTATAAATCCTGTAAATGATGAAAAGATACCAATCTGGATTTCTGATTATGTGTTGATGAGCTATGGTACCGGATCAATCATGGCCGTACCTGCACACGATGAAAGAGACTATGAATTTGCAAAGAAATTCAAACTACCTATTAAGGAAGTTGTCTCGGGTGGAAATATTGAAAAAGAAGTTCATAAAGACGCAGATCAAGGATTTATGGTTAATTCATCAAACAATCAAGATCTTGATTTAAATGGCGCTAGTGTCAAATCAGCGATTGAACAGGTAATTACTTGGCTTGAAAAAAAGCAATTAGGTAAAAGAAAAACTCAATATAAGCTTAGAGACTGGCTTTTTTCTAGACAGAGGTATTGGGGGGAACCAATTCCAATAATTCATCAAAAAGATGGTACTGTAGTACCTCTTGATAATTCAGATTTACCATTAACACTTCCACAGGTAGAAAAATATGAACCTACAGGTACAGGAGAGTCTCCTTTAGCCGGTATATCTGATTGGGTTAATACGGAAAATGGAAGAAGAGAGACTAACACAATGCCCCAATGGGCTGGGTCATGCTGGTACTATTTACGCTATATTAGTCCGAATGACAATAGCGTTGCCTGGGATAAGAATGATGAAAAATACTGGATGCCTGTCGATCTTTATGTTGGCGGCGTAGAACATGCAGTTTTACATCTTCTATATTCAAGATTCTGGCATCACGTGCTTCATGACCTAGGTTTAGTCTCAACCAGAGAGCCATTCAAAAAGCTTTACAATCAGGGTATGATTGGTGGAGAAGATGGACAAAAAATGAGTAAATCCAGAGGAAATGTTGTAAATCCTGATGACGTGGTTGAAAAGTTTGGAGCAGATAGCTTTAGAATCTATGAAATGTTTATGGGACCATTAGATAAGTCAAAACCTTGGAATACAAAAGGTTTACAAGGTTCATATAGATTTATACAAAAAATTTGGAAAGTTTGCATTGAATATAAAGAAAAGATAAATAACGAAAATAAATCTTCAGACGAAACGATAAGAATTCTGCATCAAACTATAAAGAAAGTCACAAAGGATTTAGAAAACTTGAGTTTCAATACCGCTGTATCGCAAATGATGATTTTCATTAACCATATTTTAACGCTTAAAAGTTATGATGAAGGTGTAATTAGGACTTTCCTCATCATCTTAAATCCATTTGCTCCTCATATTTCAGAAGAAATAAATGAATTGTTGTTTTTAAGTAATGGCGAACCAATTTCTTGTCAACATTGGCCTAGGTATGATGAAAGTTTAATCGCTACAGCAAATATGACTATTGCAGTGCAATTTAATGGAAAAACTAGGGGAACTATCGATGTGAGCACTGATTCTAATAAAGATGATATAATACAAGATATTACTAATAATGATACTTTTAAGAAGTACTTAATAGATTTAGAAATTGTCAAAAAGGTTTACGTTCCGAAGCGTTTAGTAAATTTAGTAGTCAAGTAATTACTGCCGATCATTTTAAATTGAGGATTCGAATATGAGATTTTTTTTAAAAACCTTTTTTATCTTTTTTTTATTAAACGCGTTTGCCGTATCGAATAATAATATTAATAATCAGATTGAAAATGATCATAGAATAAGAAATTTTGCATTTATTGGACCCTTCCCCAGTGATTTCAATTCTGATTCATTAATGAAAGATATTCAACAAAGTTCGTTTAGTCTAAACGATAAGGTTAATTTTAAAAATATTGAATATAATTGGAAGAAACCGCCAGCATCAAACGGCTCAGCTGGATTTCATAATATCTGGCATTATTATCCTAATTTAAAAGCTTCCGATATAGTTATAGCCTTTGCATATGTTAATTCAAGAACTACTCAAGAAATTATTCCTGAAATAACCCAGCAATGGTATTGTAGAGCGAGTATATTATTGAACGGTGAAAAAATTTATGATCCAAATATTAACTATGACTCTTACCCTAGGGCAAAAATACTTCAAGGTGACAATATTGTCTGTGTTAAAATTGAAGCTATTAGAGAAGCAGGTTTTAATCTGATTTTCTACCCTGAAAATCGGGCAGAAATAAATGGAAAAGTCACGACCAATGATGGTAAACCGGTTCCTTTTGCAAATTTAACGTTTTATGAGGCCGAAGAAGAAAGGTGGTTTGGTTCAAATAGTGATATAGATGGTAATTATACAGTAAATATATATCCATTGAATTCAAATGGGCAGTATCATTTATTTGCAAGTAATGGGTCTGAGAAAGTTGATAACGATTATATTTCTAACCTTAAACAAGGTCAAAGAAAAATAATAAATTTTATTATTGAAGAAAAACCTCAAATAAAAGGTACTATTTTAAATCTTGATAATAAAGGAAGGCAGAGGGGGGTAATAGTTCAGGCTATCGGCATTGGTGATAATGGCGAAGAGGGTACGCAAATTCAAATCTCAAGGCAAAGTAATAATGAAGGAGAATTCATTTTTGCCAATTTACCTTTGACTCATAAATATTATGTTAGACTACATGGCAATGAAGATTTTGTTTATATAAGAGAAAAAGATGGGAGGAAAAAAATATTTGATCCCAAAATAAATTATGATGATATAAAGGTTAATGTTTTAAGAACAGCTAGGGGCACTTGGAGTAGAATAACTTATACCGATGGAATAAATAGTAATTATGTTATGTCAAGTGTAATTGATGAAGATAATAAAATTTGGTTTGGAACATATACTGGTGTCTCTATTTATGATGGCCAAGAAATAAGTAATATAACCCAATATGATGGTTTGCCTCAAAAACCTATTTTAACATTATTTAAAGATAATGAAAATAAATTATGGGCTGGGTCAGGAGACCCACAATGGACCAATACTGGCGGTCTAGTTTTGTTTGAGGGCGAAGATATAAAGAAGGTTTATGGAGTTAGTGATGGTCTTCCGTATAATAACATAAGAGCAATTGAGCAGGACGTTAGTAGCAATATTTTAATTGGAGGAACAGGTGGGTTCTCTATTTTTGATGGTAATAATTTTAAAACATTTACAGCGGAAGATGGCATCCCCTTTGGTTTTGTTTCTTCAATTATGGTCGAGGGTACTAATATTTGGTTAGGTACTCTTGATGGACTTGTTCTTTATAATGGTAAAAAATTTAGAGTCTACACAAAAGAGGATGGACTGCCTAACAGGTGGATAAGATGTATCAAAAAGGGGCCTAAAGGTAATATTTGGGTGGGTACGAATGGTGGTCTTTCTATTTTTAATGGTACAAATTTTAAAAATATTTGGTCAAAACATGGTTTAATTAATAGTACTGTAAATGATATATATTTTGATGAAACAGGTAATGCAATCATTACAACACAAGGTGGCGTATATAAATATAACGGAAAAACTTTTGTACGCTTAGATCCTAGGATGGCAGGACACGATTATGGACTTATACAATCAAATCAAGTAACTAAATCAAGTGATGGGATATATTGGTTTGCAGATTGGTCTGGTGCTGGAATTGTTAAGTACGATCCTAGATCAATTATAAATACTACAGAAGCTGATAGTTTTCCGCGGTCTAGGATTAATGATATTGCAGTTGATAAGAACCGAAATCTTTGGTTTGCGACTAGAAACCAGGGTTTAATTAAAGTAACGAATAACAAAGTAACAAAGCAGTTAACTATTAAAAATGGCCTAAGAAGTAATAATATCAATTCAATTGATATAGATTCATATGGTAACGTCTGGATAGCGACGGAATCAGCATTGTCAAAATATGATGGAAAAGAGATAATAAATTATACTATTGATGAAGGTTTGCCTTCAAATAATATTGGCGATTTGATTGTAGATAATAAAGGTTTTGTCTGGTTTACTGGTCCAAAAGGGCTGACTAGGTTTGATGGGAGCTCAGCAATTACATATGATGAGAAGGATGGACTTACACCGATACGTGCTTGGGGTATGCAAATCGCTAAGGGTGGGCCAGATGATGTAATAGTTTTAGGTATTCAAGCATTTGGTATTTCTATATTTAAAGATGGCAAGTTTAAAAATTATACTACTGCTGATGGGTTGCAAGACCCAAGAATATTAGCGATTGATATTGATTCTAAAGGTAATATATGGCTCGGTACAGACGGTTCAGGTGTTGTTAAGTTTGATGGGTCTAGTTTTACTCAATACACTAGAAAAGATGGTGTTGCCAACCCAGAAGTAGCAAAAATATTTGTAGATGATTATGATAAAGTTTGGATTGGTACTTATGGTGGTGGCGTTGGTGTATATGATGGCGATACCTGGGGAACATTAGATACTAGAGACGGGTTAATTGACGACGACATTTATGCGATAACTGGTTTTGGAAATAATGTATATTGGTTTGGTAGTGGCTATGGTAAAGGTTTTAGTGAATACAGGCCATCAACATCTCCTGGTTTTTCTATTGTAAAAGAAGTTGTAACCTCGAATAGAAGGTATAAAATCAGTGATTTAAACGAAATGCCAGAGTCTGTTACAGGAAATAGAATTAGTTTTATAGTTAATGCTGCTAATTACAATACTCATAAAGATAAACAAAAATTTCGTTATAGAATTAAAGAAAATTCAGAGACTTGGAGCGAACCATCTTCAAGTGCAACATTTGAATGGGTTCCAGAAAAATCGGGTACTTATACATTTGAAGTGCAATCCATTGATAGGGATTTAAATTATTCTAACTCTGCTATGACTGATTTTAAAATCATTTATCCCTGGTATAAGGAACCAAAAACTGCAATTCCATTCTGGGGTATTATTTTGTTTATTATTTCACTTTCAGGTTATTCAACAAATAATTATTTCAAACAAAGGAAAGTCTCTTTACTGCTTAGAGAAGAGGCTGCGAAAAAAGATAAAATTGCTAGAGAAAATCTTGAGGAAAAAAATACAGAACTTCAAGAATCGCAAAAAGAGGCAGAAGCAGCAAATGAGGCGAAAAGTACTTTTTTAGCTAATATGAGTCATGAGCTAAGAACTCCTCTAAATGCTATCATAGGTTACAGCGAGATGCTTATGGAAGATGCAGAAGACGAAAATGAGGATTTCATTCCTGATTTAGATAAAATAAATGGATCTGGGAAACACTTGCTGGGATTAATTAATGATATTCTAGATTTATCTAAAGTTGAGTCTGGTAAGATGGAATTATACATCGAAGAATTCGATTTAAAGAAAATTGTTGGTGAGGTAGAAGCTACAATTAAGCCTCTTATCGATAAAAATAACAATAAACTGCTAGTAAAGTATATTACAGCTGAAGGAAAAATGTCTGCTGATTTAACTAAAATTCGACAAATACTACTCAACCTTTTGAGTAATTCAGCAAAGTTTACAAAAGAAGGGACGGTTACAATATCAGTAGATAAATCTAAAACGATTAAGAATGCTATCGATTTTAATATATCAGATACCGGTATAGGGATGACTCCAGACCAAGTTGATAAGGTATTTAAACCATTTACTCAAGCAGATGAAAAAACTACAAGAAAATTTGGTGGAACAGGATTAGGGTTAACAATTACAAAAATGTTTGCCGAAATGATGGGAGGCGATATAAACCTTAAGTCCAAAGAAGGTGAAGGCACAACTTTTACTGCAACCATTCCATTAAAAGTTAAAGAGTTAAAGGTCGTTCAATCTGTTAATAATGGAAAAACAATCAAAGAAAATGATTCTGATTATAAAGTTTTAGTCATTGATGATGATGATAATGCACAAGATATGATGAAGAAATTTTTAGAGAAGCAGAATGTCAGTATAATACAAGCTAAGTCTGGTGAGGAAGGCTTAAAGCTCGCAGCTGAATATTTACCTGATGCTATTACCTTGGATGTGATGATGCCTGAAATGGATGGTTGGGAAGTCCTCACAGCCTTACAATCAAACGATGTTACTAAAAATATTCCAGTCATTATGCTTACTATGGCTGATGAACCTGATATTGGTTATTCATTAGGTGCAACTGACTATTTAACTAAACCTGTTAATTGGAATCAGTTATCAAATATTCTAAGTAATCATAAGATTGAATCGGCATCGCAGACAATACTTATAGTTGAAGACGATGATACTACTAGGGAAATGTTAAAAAAGAGCCTTACAGGCCATGATTTCAAGGTTAGAATAGCAACCAACGGAAAAGAGGGGCTTGAAAAAGTAAAAGATTCAAAACCTGGCTTAGTTCTTCTTGATTTAATGATGCCAGAAATGGATGGGTTTGAGTTTGCTGAGAAACTAAGAGAGAATAAAGATTGGTTAGATATTCCAGTTGTGGTTATCACCGCAAAAGACCTCACTAGCGCAGATCATAAAAGATTAAAAGGGAATGTTGAAGCGATAATGCAAAAAGGTTCTTACAGCAAAAAAGAACTAATGTCTGAGGTTGGAAATAGAATTAAACTGTTAAAAAAACGGAGTTAGGTTTATGTCAAAAATATTAATTGTTGAAGATAATGAAATGAATAGAGATATGCTATCTAGGCGTTTAGAGCGGAAAGGTTTTGATGTAGTAATGGCAGAAGATGGTCAAAAAGGAGTCGATATGTCAAAAAGTGAAACCCCTGATTTGATATTAATGGATTTGAGTTTGCCAATAATGGATGGTTGGGAAGCAACTTCAACGATTAAGTCGGAAGAAATTACTAAAGACATCCCAATAATTGTCCTTACTGCCCATGCTATGTCGGGCGATAGAGAAAAAGCGCTCGAAGCCGGTGCTGATGAGTACGATACTAAGCCTATTGATTTCAAAAGACTTTTAGGGAAAATTAAAGATTTTATTTAAAAAATATCATTTTTTAGAGTCCCTCTTTTATAATGGATAAAAGAACACAAAATGCCTTTCTTGGGAAGGCAAGGCATAACCTCAAGAACCCCGTCAATGCTATTCTTGGTTATAGCGAAATGCTAATTGAAGATTGTGAAGATGAGGGTTTTATTAGCTTGATACCAGATATAAAGAAGCTAAATCAGGCTGGGAATGATATATTGTTATCCATTGAAGAAATTTTCAGTGATAAGGCGCTGGCCGATTCAGAAAATTCAATATCAGGAATGGCTAAAGAAATGGAAATTGCACTTCGAACACCGTTAAATACAATAATTGGATATTCTGAGCTTTTAATTGAAGAATCAGATTGTGTTACAATTGATAATTTTAAAACTGATATAGATAAAATAACACAGTCAGGCAGATTATTAGAAGAAGAATTGAAAAGTATAATAAGCTTTGATTCTAAAAATATTAAAAAAATAAGAGATCAAAATTTAAACCACGGAAACCTTTCCATGGTACAAGATGTGCTTGAAAGTATAATTCCATTAGATCGAAAAGATAAAAAGCCTAAAGAAACGGGGACTATTTTGGCCGTTGACGATAATAAAAACAATACTGATCTTCTTAATAAAAGGTTAACGAAAAAAGGTCATAAGGTTTTTATAGCGAACAATGGTAAAGATGCTCTCTTGCGACTAAGCATTGATAGAAATGAAATAGATGTGATTTTATTAGATATTGTAATGCCTGAAATGAATGGTTTTGAGGTTTTAAAATACTTAAAGAATGATAAACGCTATTTTGAAATACCTGTAATTATGATATCGTCTATGGACGACACGGATAGTATATATAGATGTATTGAAAATGGTGCTGATGACTATATTACAAAGCCTTTTGATAAGTCGATACTTGATGTTAGGATTTCTTCGTGTATTGAAAAGAAACACCTTAGAGATAAAGAAAAGGTTTTGATGAAAAAACTAGCTGAGGAACAGGCAAAGTCAGAAAACTTATTACTTAATATTCTACCTAAAGATATAGCAGATAGATTGAAATCTGGAGAAACAAATATAGCTACCAAGCATAAAGGTGTTTCAATTTTGTTTGCAGATATTGTTGATTTTACACCGCAGTCAAAAAAATTAAAAGCCAATGAACTAGTAGTAATATTAAATAAAATCTTTTCTTGTTTTGATGATTTATCCTCAAAATTTAAAATAGAAAAAATTAAAACGATTGGAGATAGTTATTTTGCTGTTGGAGGGTTAAACAGCGATTCATTAAAATCATCAAAAAATTTAATTGAGATGGCTAAAGAAATGATAACGGAAATTAATATTCTTAACATTGAAATAGAAAAAATGGACATCCAATTAAGAATAGGGATACATTGCGGTGATGTAGTAACAGGGGTAATAGGTAAGCATAAATTTGCTTATGATCTCTGGGGTTCTGCAGTAAATATGGCCAGCAGGATGGAGTCAACTAGTATCCCCGGGAAAATCCAAGTTAGTGAAGAAGTAAAAGCACTAGTCGCAGAAAGTTTTAAATTTCAAAAAAGAGAAGAAATAAAAGTAAAAGGACTAGGGTATATAAATACTTATTTTGTTAAGTAATACAATACTATTTAAATGCTAATATTATTGATTATAGATATAATTAAAATACTAGAAAGTCCTACAGTCGTGGCCGCAATAAGACCTATGTAAAAAGGTTTGATTCCAAGTTCTCTAAAATTGTCAAATGAAGTATTAAAACCCACAGCAGCCATTGCAATGATTAAAAAGAATTCTGCAATTTTTTTAATAACAACTATTAAATTATTCCAAGTAGCTAAATGTATCTCATTATCAAGAAAATAAAAATCACCTAAAGATCTAATGCAACCAAAAACAATAAAACCTATTACAAAGTAAGGAAAAATAGCAGATATTTTATACGATTTTTCTTGAACAGACATTGATTTATGAGCTAAATATGGTATAACAATTACCATAAGCGTATTTCTAATTAATTTTGTAACAGTAGCGACAGCAATAATATTTGGTTCTTCATATTGATCACTGTAAATCATAGCAGACCCAGCGACTTGGGCTGTCTCATGGATTGAACTACCAAGGAAAAGGCCTGCTGAAACAATATCTTGGGAAAATAAAAAATGCGCAAATATCGGGTATAAAAACATTGCGAAAAGTCCAAAAATTGTAATATTTGCAATTGCATAAGTAATTTCAGATTTCTTAGCTTTAATGGAAGGTGCTAAGGCCACAATTGCTGTAGCTCCACAAATGCTAGTACCGACTGCAATTAGCAATGATAGCTTTTCTGAAATCTTAAGGCTCTTTCGTAATATCTGAACTAATAATATAGTAATGACAATGCACGGGATAACAACTATCAATCCTTTAGCACCATAACTAATTAAATCAATTAGACTTAAACGTATCCCTAATAAAATAATTCCAATTTTCAGTAATACTTTTATACAAAAATCTAAGCCAGGTTTAAGATGATCAATTATTATTGAATTGAAGTTTGCAATTGATATTCCAATTATAATAGCTATCATTATTGGTGATATTGGACTTTTTTCAAATCCAAGTAAATGCACTCCTAGATATTCTGATAGTTGGATTGATGTTATAGCAACAATGATACAGCTAATCAGGCCAAAGGCTTTGTTTTTAATATCTTCTAACATTAAATATATATTCTATTATACATAATATATGTTATGTGCCATTTAGTTGTATGTACTGATACAAACAAATTTAGATTATTGATGTATGTAATTACTCTATCCTTATCAAGACCAGTAAGAAAAAAAATAACTTTAAGTAATAATTATACTATTAAAATTAATTACATAAAAAATAAAAA
>TARA_B110000495_G_scaffold150199_1_pt1 | contig 22949 bp, 23 predicted proteins | sample TARA_B110000495 | Tara Oceans TARA_B110000495 (sample SAMEA4398219) | marine metagenome | biome: Polar Biome; feature: [MES] marine water layer (ENVO:01000295) within the mesopelagic zone...; material: water (ENVO:00002006), including particulate matter (ENVO:01000060) such... | reverse complement strand
CCAAATGGTGTCCAAGTAAAAAACTTCTGAAAAATCAGATTGCAACTGACAAGGGAAGCAATAAAAATTCCTGATAGAATCAAATAGAATCGATCTTTAAAATTCATTAATGGTTGGGTCCATAATAATCGGTATGAATTGAGTGCGTCTCTACCAATCGCAAGCGATGGAGTTTACCCCGTTCCAGCCTTGGGGCAATCTCACCCCAGGCCCAGACCAAAATATTTTCTGAAGAGGGTTGTTTACCCCTAAACCATTCTATATCTATTTCAATCTGAGAATGATCTAATATATTTACCACATTGGTTTTAACAACTTCACCCAACTTTTTTAAGTCAATCAACCACCCAGAGCCGGGGTCAATAGGACCGCTTACCGACACTTCTAAAATATAATTGTGTCCGTGGGTGTTGTAATCTTTGTCAAAAACATCTCTGTTTTTTTCTTCAGACCAGTCCAGATTGCCATATTTGTGGGATGCGCAAAAATGATATTTTTTTGTAATAATTGGATTTGACATATTTGTACCTTACAATTAATATTAGATTTAAAAATTAACGCTCTATCTTGATGGAACAAAGGATACGAACTGTTTAATACCTTAAAATTTTTAAACAGGATTTTCAACAAATAAAGGCCAATTTCAATAAAACGAGTGAATCTTAAAAAAGAGTTAAATAGCTAAAGATGATTGACACAAATCAGTCAATACGCATTCAGAACATTGGGGACGTCGGGCGATACAAACAGCCCGACCATGATCAATAATCATGTGTGTCAAATTTACCCAATCTTTTTTCTCAAAAATTTCAATCAAGTCTAATTCAATCTTTTTGGCATCTTTTGTTTTGGTGAATTTCAACAATCCCATGATGCGAACCATGTGTGTATCAATCACCATTGAAGGAACCTTATAAAATTCGCCCAAAATGCAGTTCGCTGTTTTTCGCCCTACGCCGGGGAGCATTATTAATTCGTCCATCTTATCTGGAACATTTCCATCATGCTCTTCAACAATTTTCAAACTCGTTCCTTGGATGCTTTTAGCTTTCTGGTTATGGTATCCACAAGAGTGAATATCTTTTGCCAAAACCGTCACAGAACAATATGCAAAATCAGTTGGTGTTCTATATTTTTGAAATAGGTCATTTGTTACAATATTTACGCGGTGATCCGTGCATTGTGCAGACAAGATTGTTGCGACCAAAAGTTCATGTGCAGATTTATAATTTAAGGAGCATTTTGAATCGGGATATAAATTTCGAAGCCTAGTTACAATCTCATCTGCCCGTACCCGTTTTTTGGCTTTGGATTCTCTCAAGTCAATAATTCGTCTAACAGATTTGGTATATTTTTTATGAGGCTGGATCGCGGAATAATTACATCACAGCCAGCAGCTCTCAATTTTAATTGTTCCCGATTATTAATCTTTGACATCGTTCCAATAACTTTTAATCCACGGCGTTTTAATTCCGCAACTAACCCTACGGACGAAAATTGTTTTTCATCCATATCTACGACGGCTAATTTTGCCAATTTAGAAAATGAATTTGGATCTGTATTTTCGTCAGAGAATTCAACATCCTTATTTTTATCAACGCACGCTGAAGATAAACGTGATCCCAATTCAAATTCTTTTACAAATAATAAAACTTCTGGCATTATTTACTCCAATGTTGGTACTACATCCCAATCGAAATCTTTGGGATTTTCTAATCCGTCATAAGAGAGTCGTACCATTTCTATTTGATTCATTAATTTTTTCATTTGAATTCCACGATGAACACCAGAAAAATCCAAAAATTTTTCTTTACATTTTCTCAAGAGACTTTTGGCGCCAATCATATTTCCATTTCCAATATGAACAAAACTTACCGCCAATTGAATAAGTCCTTGCACAAATTTCTTATCTTCTAAATAATAATCTGACCATAAATCTTCCCATGCTTCATGGGCTTCAAAATAATCCATTGCTTTATATTGCTTCAACCCCTCAATGAACAATTCTTCTTTTTTATCTTCTTCATTCACTGATAGTGACTGCTTCTTTCAATTTAAAATGTTTCCCTTCTTGACGAACGGTACACGCTTGGAATTTTGGATCGTGTTCAAAAAATAATATCCAATTTTCATCCACCATTTTGGGAAGTAGTTTACCTTTTTCCTGAACAGTTAATAGCGGTTGAATATCATAAGCCATCACCCATGGGATAGGAATATGAGCCGCCATTGGAATAATGTCGGCCCCATAAAATATGGATCGGTTCCCGTCCGAAATTATGGGATGCATAAGTCCGGTTGTATGTCCATAAGTCAAATAAGTGTCGATGCCATCTATGAAAGATTCATGACCATCTACAATTTCTATCATACCGTTTTCGGCCAAAACTTTCCAGTCAATTTCCATAAAACTTCCAGAATCTTTTTGGCTCGGGTGATTGGCCAAATCCCAATTTTCTTGTGAGACCCAATAAATTGCATTAGCAAATGTGGGGACAATTTTACCATTTTCAAACTTAGTATTCCCGCCAATATGATCAAAATGAAGATGGGTACAAAAAACATCTGTAATGTCATTGGCACAAAATCCATATTTTGCCAATGAAGTTTCTATGCTATATCGAGATGTGTCAATATTGTAAATATTTTTGAATTTCTCATTCCACTTTGTTCCGTTACCTGTATCAATTAGAATTTTTCTTTCTTCATTCACTAGTAATAATGAACGTGTCACCATTCCAATACGATTCATTTCATCTGCCGGCGCTTGTTTTTCCCAAAGTGGTTTGGGAATGATGCCAAACATGGCGCCGCCATCCAATCCAAATTCGGATGTTTCAATACTGTATAAAACGTAATTGCCAATCTTCATGATAGGAGTTGATTTAACCTTGCACCCAAAATGCAAAGTTGATGATGTGTTGCCGTACTAGAAAGTGCTCGTACGGCTTCTAAAATTACCAAAGCATTGGCTTTTTCAGATTTAGATTTTTTACGTCTCACCATTTTTTCAGAAGCTAAAATAAATTTTCTTTTATCCTTATTTAATAACCAGTGATTTTCATCAGGTTTAACTTCTGAATCTGTGATGAGTATTTGAGAGCACCAGTAGCTCAATTCTCGTTTGAATCCGCGAATCCGAACATAATCACCGTCCCATAATCTTAGGACAGAAGCGAAAAGAGTCGGGTCTCTGTTTTCAATCATTAAATCAATTATATATCTTGGAGACTTTTCAGTTTGCTCGTGAGGTTCCGGTAATATTTTTCCATTCAACCAATCAATCATACATTTTGTAAAACTCCAATTATCATCCTTGGATTCTTGGAATTGGTAAGCACGTAATAAATGGAAGATAAATAAAACATTCGAATTTGAATCTTGTAAACCAATTTCTGCTAATGAATCCATCACCCCACGGGAACGATCAGATGCTAAAAATATTTTAGCTGAAATAGCTTGAACCTCATCCCATTTACCCAATTGGCACACATCTTCCAAATCGCCCAAAAACCCTGTTAAACCAATTCCATCTTTCGCAGCATCTTCAAGAATTGATTCATCATCATTCCTAAATTTAAAGCCCAGTAAATAATTTGCAGCAAATTGAAGAAGTGGTTTTGATGGGTTTTCTCGATCATCTCCTATCAAATTTTTAATTGAATTAATGACGCAAACAGGGTGCATTTCTTGAATAGAAGTTTGGATAACAGAAACACTGCAATATAAAAGATCATTTAAACATTCAACGAGTTCAGTTCCCCTTAAATCTTGAGAAAGGGCTTCTTTACAGGCTTGCCTGTTTTTAGATAATAGTGCAGACCGGAAGGGTGAATCAGGCATTTATTTTTAAAATCTAAAGATTATTTTTTCTTTTTTTTGGTTGGACCCAAATACATAAAAAATTGAAGTGAAAACCCGGTTGATCTTGAGAATTGTGTGGGCCATCCTTTTATTTTATGAGGATAGTTTTTATATCCATACCCATATTCATTCACGACGGTTGTATCAGATGGATTCCAATTTCCAGCCAATACTTTTGATAAAGGCATGGATCTAAAATCATGAAAATACCCAATTTCAAATCCCCATTTAGTGCTGAGTCTCCGTCCATAAAGCATGCCAAATCTCGTACTACTTCTACTGACCCCATTATAAAAACTTCCATTTGGAATATACATGCAACGGTATCCAGTCCACGCCACACCAAATGGATTTTGCTTAGTAGTACGTTTAGACCCTTTGAATTTATAATAGGTAAAATCAAAACTTGAATTTGGGGAAAGATTATAGGCCAAACTAAGGACATCCCATGCTCGACCCCTTTTAAAAAGAACTCGATTTATATCAATTCCAGAACCGGAAAAGGGAATCCCTGCACGAAATCCAACATCCGTGTATTGTCCTAGCCCCTTCCGTACCCAAATAATAGGAATAACATTTTCCAGAGAAAAAGTAAATCCCATATTGGATTCACCCTTTTTCGGCATTTGAGGGAAAACCGGTGGATGAGCAGCACACCCGGCTCCCCAAAGGAGAACTGCGATGTAAAGAAGGAGTAGATTCCGTATTGTCATATCAGAGAAAATACAGAAATCTCTTGATAGAATAAACCTGAAAAGAAATTAGTTATTTTAAATAAATCATTTTCCTGCTAAAAATTGCAGGAGGGCGATTATCAACCTGAGCATGGATTGTAAAAAAATAAATGCCTGTAGAACGACCTTCACCTTGCCAATTATAATGGTAAGAGCCAGATGTCATAAATTCACGTTCCATGAACTTATCATGAATTCGACCCGTGGCATCTGTGATATATAAAGTGACCGTGGCATCATCTAAAAGATCAAAAGAAATGCGTGTCTGTCCATTAAATGGATTGGGATAATTTTGGTACAGTACAAATAATTCTGGTAATAAATCGGTTTTAAAATATTCTTCAACGGGTTCATTTGTCATACCTAGAGTTGTTGATTCTGAATATTGCCAAGTTCCGCCATCGGGAATTCTATTAATTGCCATGGGCAATGAGTCCAAAAGTAAATATTCTATTGTTGAGCTTGTTTCATTCCCATGACTTAAAAATGTGACCAATATTGGGAATTCTATTTCGTCACTCACAGATAAAGATGAATCTCGGAATTGAATTCCAAAACCTGACATGGGTTCAATGTCCCAAATAGGTTCTTCATTTATATTGATTGAGTACTGTTCTTCAAAATCTGTTTCGCCTGTAATTTCAAGTCTGAGATGTCGTTGATAAGGATCCCACGTTAATTCATTCAACCAAAGTTCTGTTGGAATTCGTCCAACTTTTATGAGGTTTGTGGTATCTAATGGGATGATATCACCTTCCAAAGTAAACCTGACAGATATTTCAAAAAGTGTAGGTACTGATTGAATAAAAATATTATCCATCATAAGATCAACCGTGTTCCAATGTTTAGGAATTGGAACCATTATGTTGGATTTATTTTCCATTAGATGATCACCCAAATCGATATATTCTTCACCCGAAAGTAAGAAAATCTCAGAGCTACTTAATTGTTCAGGATGAAAAATAACACATTCTAAATTCTTTTCGTATTCATCATCAATATAATATCCCACCAATCGAATGGGCGCAATTGAATCTAATCTTTTCAAAACGAACGGGTAAACATCATATAGTTTATTCCACTGAACTTTCAAATCCATTACAGTTTTGACCAATTCATCCTCCCAAGAATCGGGACTAAGAAATAAATGATTCCGCATAAGCAATTCATAAGATGAAAGATCTGTCATCAAAGATTCATTTTGAATAATATCATCTAGTAATTGAAGAGGAAGTTCCAACTGTTTTAATTGTTCGACGCGTATTGTCTCAAACCAAGCATGCTCAGCATTTTTGTCTGTGCTAAATAATCCCAAGATAGAATCAAAATTTAAATCCGGATTTTGAAGGGTTGCTTTCAATTTGATTTCGAATAAAACTAATTCATCCATTGAATTAATGGTCGATTTAAAAGCTAAAGAATCTTCTACAGGAAGACATGTGCCAAATGCCGGTGTTAAAATATCACTTAAAACTAATTCCCCAAACATATCTTCAATCTCGAGTTTATAAAAATACCGAATATTTGGATCACAATTCAAATCCAAATATTTTGTTTGGTCGGGTGGTAAAACTGCTAATAGTTCAAAATCAACTTGGCCGGATTCTTTCACGAAAAGGTTAAATTGATTTGGAAGGATCGTTTCAGGAAATGTCCAGTCAATTAATAATGAACCTTGACCATCGTAAACGGAAATTTCTACCGGAAATGATTGTGCATCATTTTGTTGGGGCTGTTCAGCACCAACAAAACAAAAGACAAAAACGGCTTTCAGTGTGTTGATTATTAAGTTGCGTCTCATAGAGTAATCGTTCAGGCGATATACAATTTCGAGGTATTTTTGAAAGGAGGCAAGACATTCCTCCATGAGAAATTAATTTATTTTAAAAAAGTGACTTTTTGATACTGGACGCTTTGATTTATTGTGGATCGAATAAAATAAATACCGCTGGAAATGTTCAAAGCTTGCCAATATAATTTTTGATTAGTTTGGAATAAAACACCTGAATAAAGATTTTCTATGAATTTCCCGTTTACAGTAAAAACATCCACGGTTATACTAGAACCTGGAACACCCGAAATATCAATTGTTAAAGATGGATTAAAGGGGTTAGGGTAAGTATTAATAATATAAAACGAATTTGGAATACTATTGTCATTCCCGATGCTAGCTGTATGATCGTATTCAATTGCTAATGCAGCATTCATAATACCATATCCATAACTATTGTCCGGTTCTGACGATTGGGATGCTGTCATCATAACTGCCTCTCGAACTTCCATGGCTGACCATTCAGGTTTCGCTTGGCGAACCAATGCAACGGCACCACCCACAAGTGGGCAAGCTAATGATGTTCCACTCAATTGTGTGTAAGTTGTCGTATTATTCGGACTTACACACCAAGTGTAAGATCCTCTTGCACACACTTCAGGTTTGATTCGTCCATCAAAAGTTGGTCCATGGGAACTGAAACTGGCAATAACTCCATTTTCTCTTACCGCGCCCACAGCAATAACAGAATCTGCATCGGCTGGAGCAATAATGTAATACCAACTATCATTTCCGGAATTACCTGCAGCCGTCACACAGACCATGCCGAGCCCAACTGCAATATCTACTGCATTGGTTGTTACAGCGGTATTGCCATCCATATCTTCATAATCATACCAATCTAAATATCCCAGTGATGTGGTTACAACATCCGCACCATTTGCTTCTCCCCATTCAAGTCCAGCAACATAATTATCTTCTTCCTGTTGGATTTCTTGGGAAACATCTTCCGTTTTGGCAAGAAGGAACTCTGCATCAAATGCCACCCCGATTAATTCACCTGGCGCATTTGCAGCGATTGTCGATAAAACTGCAGTACCATGATTGTCTTGTCCATTATTGGCTTCATCATCGGTCTCATTGGCTGTTTGATTATCATTATTAATCACATCCCATTGTTCAATTACATTAATATCTATCATGGAATTGTGTGTTAAATCAAATCCAGTATCCATAACAAGAATTCGAACACCTTCGCCAGTATATCCAGCATTGTGAAGTTCATGGACATTAATTTGTTCAACTTGTGCTTGAGCATTTCCATAATCGAAATCACGGGTATTAGATGAATTTTCTAATTCATTTTTAAACGTCTCTTTTTTATATCCGATAACCGGTTCAATTTTTTTAACACAAGATAACTCAGCAATTTTCTTTAAGTCAGTTTTTTGACAAATAATTGAAACAGCATTCAACCATCTACTTTCATTTTTTATTTCAATTCCAAGATTGGTAATCTGATTTTTATAAGTTGGAGATACATTCAAGTCGAGCCATAGATGGTTTGATGCAACATTACTTTTCTCTCGTCGGTCCATGGCTTTTTTCAAAATATCGTGTTTGTCCGAATCAGCTTTATCAACAAAATAAACCCAAACCCGATACAGATTATTTCGTTTTCCTAAAGTAAAATTTTTGGAATCAATTTTTTGGCTGAAAAGAAGTGTGACCGAAAGTATTGTTAAAAAATATTTCATTAAATCTGGCCTATAATAAGGTTCAATATGGATAGTAAATCATCTAAATCCAAGATACCATTTTCATTAAAATCACAAAATTCTAATTGTGAAGAGTTTGCATCTCCTCCAAAAAGCATTAGGTCGGCGATGCCTAAAACATCATATATATTCACAGAATTATCAAAATTAAAATCACCCATAGTTCCTAACTGAAATCCTGAAATTGTAAAATTATCAACAGTAAAACCATTGCCACTAACATAATTATCTGAAGTTTGAATGAATCGGAATCCCGAAATCTGACTGTTATCTAATTGATCTAAATTAACAGTTTCTGATACCCAATCTTCTTGAAGGCCATCATATCCAGGTTCACCCATGGGTTGAGCGGGTTGCCCCGAGCCAGATTCTGTGAAATTACCTGCAAGGCTCACCCATCCAAGTCCATCTACATCCGCTTGAAATCGTACAAAATCCCAATTGGATTCAATATCCCAAAATGCAGTAAATGTTACCGTTGGAATAGAGAGATTTGATAAATTTAACTCAATTTCAATTTCTGCAACAGATTCTTGTCCTTCATCATAATCCCCATTCGGACTATCTGACATTGCATAATCCCCAGTTGAAGCATCCGTTGTTAATCCCCAATCACCCGTTACATACCAATTTGAAGTCCCATTCTCAAATCCATCAAATAATAAAATTTCTGGTTCACCGATTAATATATTAATAGTATCTTGTCGAGTAAAAGTGCCAGGGCTCTCTATAGAAACTATCAGCCCCGTAAAAAAACCATTTTGTGCATCAATTGCTAAGGATACACCTACATTAATTTCTCCAGATTCACGGGCATTTAATCCATTAATAACATAATTCGATTGGGGAATAATCGCCCAATCATTTAAAGGTAAAATTTCAATTTGGATTTCTTGATTCAAATCAGTTAACCCTCGATTTTGGATTTCAAATTCCAACTCAAAATCATTACCAGCGTAATAGAAATTCTGATCCAATTCAGCTTCGACTAAAATCAAATCGGCGCCAGCCACATAGGAGAATATTTTATTGGGGTGAACTTGATCTTCACATAAAGACAAAATATCATCTTCTGATGGCCAAAAGCCCTGTGAATAAGATCCAACTTCTGGCGTAAATGCCACTAATTCTTGATCACCAAAACTCCAATCAACTGCATCGCCATTTACCGTATAGCCTATCAATTCAAATCCAGTCCCAACGGGATATCCGTTGTATCGAGCCATTTCATTGCCAATATCTCTATGAGTCGTTAAATCGGGTTCATCTGGCAAACTCGCATCACCAAATGCATGGATATAAACGTTTGTGTATGTGTGATAATGCATGACATTCATAAACTCGTGGTCAATAACAAAATCACGAACAGATTGAGTTTCCGGTTCAGAAAATGCAGAATCTCCACGATAAACTGCCGAACATGGGTCTGGTGATGAACCAGTATTATTGGCACCCCACCCATAACTATAATTCCTGTTTAAATCAACGCCACGTCCCGTATCATTACCACAATTCGTATCCAATCTATTTTTGCGATGCATACCACCACCACTCGGCTGAATGGTTTCGTTGTAAACGTAGCCATCTGGGTTAACGATAGGTATAAACCAAATCTCTCGTTCATTCACTAAAAATGTTAATTCTGAATCCGTTCCATAATTTTCGCCTAGAAGTTGAACAAAATATATAAGATTCATCATCCCAACCGGTTCACGAGCATGGGTTAAGGATGTAAATAAAACTTCCGGTTCATCCTCATCTTCTTCAGGGTTATCAGACACCTTAAAAGCCCATATATCTCTACCTTCAACTGATTGCCCTAAAATTACTCGTTCCGAAATTATTTCTGGATAAGCGGCTTGAAGTTCATCAAACCGATCGTTCAATTCATCTAAAGTATAATTTCCCATCATGGATCCGAGTGGAAATTCACGTGATGAAGATGGAATATTTCTTTTGCGATAATGTTGGGTCATATTCGGAATTAATATTTCAATATTTATTCCATGGGAGATTAAAAATATTGTTTGGTCTTCCGTACTTGTTACATCAATAAAGTACCCTTTTTTACCTGAAATATGGTCCAACGGAATCCCTGCTTTCCCAACAATTTCTAATGTTTCAGATGTAGGATTAAATACACGAACAGATTGATATACATCACTTGCAAAGATGACTTGGATCAAAAAGATAAATCCAACACTTATTCCATTTATGCTCTTAAACAAGTTAAACACTTTGTTTAATCCAATCGGTAGTTACAGATTTTGGACGAGTGATTGGAATACCTAAAGCACGTTCCCAAACCATTTGTGATATCATACCCATGGTACGAGAAATGCTAAAAAGAACTGTGTAAAAATTGAATTCTTTCAATCCATAATAATATAACAATGAACCAGAAGCAGCATCAACATTGGGCCAAGGATTTTTTGCTTTACCATGTTCTTGCAATACATCCGGTACAACATTGAAAAGTCGATCTACAATTGTAAAAATTTCATCATTCTTAATATTAGATTGACCAAAGTTTATAAATGCAGTAAATCGTGGATCAGAACACCTTAATACTGCATGACCATACCCTGGAATTACACGTCCACTTTTTAAACGATTCCAGCAATATTCTCTCAATTCATTTTCAGTGGGAACGCCATTAAAATCATCCCGAACACTTAAGACGAATTTCAAACATTCTTGATTTGCCAATCCATGTAACGGTCCCGCCAAACCATTTAAACCAGCAGAGACAGCATAATAAGGATCGGACAATGCAGATGCAACTGTATGAGATGCAAAAGCACTTACATTTCCACCTTCGTGATCACAATGGAGCATAAAATATAATTTCATGAGTTTTTCAAAATCGCCTGTTTCATCTGGCAACCCTGTCATGTGAACAAAATTCCCTGACCAATCTTTAGTAGAATCTGGAGCAATCCGTTCACCTTTGTCAAATCGCATGCGATAAATTCCTGCACCTAAAGTTGGCAGTTTTGCCAATAATCTAATCCCGTCTTCTAGTATAGCTTCCCAAAATTCTGTTTTTGGCATTCCATTATCATATTTTTCACGAAATACACTTTCTCCCTGCATGGCCAAAATAGCTGTATTAAATAGGGTCATGGGATGAGAATCATCGGGCATTTCTTTCAATACATTCCACACATAATCCGGCACGTCTAAATGTTCAGAATATTGAGATTTTAAATCACTTAATTCAGCATCATTGGGTAAACGACTGGTGAGTAAAAGATAGAAAACTTCCTCTGGAGAAATATGAGTGATATCTAGTAATGGCATCCCACGGATGATGAGACCTTTATCTGCAGAAACGGATGAAGTGTCGCAAACAAAAGCTTTAATTCCACGTAAGCCCGAAAAAGCTTGAGCAACTGTGACTTCACTAATTTTCTGGTCCCCTTTAGTTGCAATTAAATCTTTAATCTCTTTTTGCATTACCGGGATTTGGCGTTTTAATTCTTGATTAAGCAAACTCATGCTTTAAGCCTCAATATAAATGATTAATAATTATTGGATGAATCTAATCAATCCATCTTGTCTAAAAAACGAATCACATCGTCAAATGACTCAACGACTTTATCCGCTTTTTCTATAACTGTAGTACGTTTAATATTTTCAGTAAATGCTAAAAAATTAACTTGAGTTCCCAGGGATTTCATTTCGGCATCTGTATTTCCATCACCAACCATGACTATCTCCCCAGCTAATTCCATTAATTTTGCATGAAAAACTTTACCTCCCGATCGGCTGAAAGGATTGTCATCATCTACTCCAACAATATTTCCCGACTCCGAGTAAATAAAATCATTCGCGTGAATGTGATTTTGTGGAATGCCTAACAAATCAGCACATGGAAAAATTGCTTCTCGAAATCCGCCTGAAAATATTTGAATATGTTTGGCATGTGATTTAATCCAATCCAAATTATTTTTAAATGAATGAGAAATGGATTGAACCAAGGATTGACTTAACTCAACGACGTGCTTTTTTTTGCCCTCCAACAGGGCTAATCTTTTTTGAAGTGAATCCTGAAATGTGATTTCCCCGGACATTCCCTGATGGGTTAATGATTTAATCTGAGAAATTCTAGATGCTTTTTCGGGATGATCTTTAAGAGAAATTTCAGCCAATATATCCAAGGATTCGACTTGAACAACTGTACTATCAAAATCCAGAATCAGTGTCCAATTGGGTGTTGTCATATTTTAGAAGAGTCTTCGCGCATCTTCTAAATCTTCGATAAAATCTATTTCAAGACATGGGAATTCGGAAACATCTTCAAAATGGACGTCGGTCTTTTCTAGCAATGGTTGAATGCCCGCTTCGAAATAATCATTCACACCGCCAGCATCAATGAGATTTTCCAATGATTTTGCAAACAACTCCGTGAATTCATGAGACAATTTTGCAACGCCAATAAATTCACCGAGACACCGAGATTCAATAAGATCTTTTCCAATAGCAACAATTTTATTTTCACCTCCATCAATCACTTTTACTTCTTCTCTACCACAAGCTTTTGCGTCCACAGCTAACGCTGTTTTATAAGGAGAATTCACTGTTTGTTCTAATAACGCTTTTGGATAAACCACATCAGCATTCATAAGAACATGATCGTCTGACCTTAAAATATCTCGACCAATATGAACCGAATAGGCTGTATTAGTTTCAAAATAATGATGATTCACTAAAAAGGTAAAATTCAAATTGGGAAAATTCAATGTTACATGTTCCATCAACATTTCTCGGTGATACCCAACGATCAAGGTAACATCTAAAATGCCGATGCTTTCCAACGCTTCCAGTTGGTAATGAATAATAGGTTTCCCACCGACGTCAAGAAGACATTTAGCGGTATTATAAGTATGAGGGTAAAGTCGGCGTGATACGCCTGCGGCTAGTATAAATGCTTTCATAATGGTGGCGAAATTACCGGATTCAATCCCTTTCACCAATTGGTATTCCAGCTGATTCCAATGCATTTATGACTCGTTCAGATGCATTGCCATCACATCGCCCAAGAAATTTATTTTTCGCAATTTCTCTCTCACCCGATTTAATTGTTGGCTTATTTAATGACTCCTGAATAATGCCGCTCAGTTGTTCCGGAGAATCACAATGAGTCGTGAAATCTATCTGAGATACTCTATCTTGATCCATTCGCTTTTTTAATTTATCCGGGAAAAGTTTATACTTGAGTCGTAATGTTGAATATGTGGTTTGAATTATTGGGCGATTCATGACTAAATATTCAAAAAGAGTAGATGAGATATCGGAGATCATCAAATCTGCTTTGGCGTAAAAAGGCAAAATATTATAATGTTCGAATTGGATAATTTCAATATTCGATTGAGCTTGGATTGCTAATTCGAGTAATAGTCGAATTTTTATATAAGTTGGATTTGTCCAATAAAAATGATGGAGTTTTATTTTTAGGTCTAAACCATTAATCGGGTTCAAATATGGAATTGTTTTTTGTAAAGATGATGGGAAATATGTTGGCGCATATAAAACGTTGACCTTTTCATTTTTATATTTTTCAATTGAATCAAAACCATCCAGTTTTGTAAATCCAGTTGACACAGCTGGATAACCTTTTTCTTCTAATATTGCTTTACGTTCTTCGGATTCAACACAGATTAAATCCATATCTTTTGTTAAATCTGAATAATAAGATTGCTTCAATCCAATCCCGTGATAAATCATCACTGAGAAAGAATTGTTCGTTTTGATTGCTGAAAGGCTGGATTTATTCCCAACAAAAATCAAATCAAAATTCATCTCTTTTAAAATCCGTCTTCGTTGCGGTTCAAAATTTCCAGGGACATTTTCAATGCCCAATCTTTCCATTTCAAAACTGAATAAATTTCTTTCTATTTTTGGAACTGAAACATTAAGAGATCCAAATAAATCATGTTTTCCCATCAATTTTAATTTTTGAATGACAGGCTCAAACTGTGGTAAATAATATAAATGGTCATGTTCAAAAAGGATTTTCATTCTTTCACCATTTTCCGAATTTTTGTTTTTCGAAACCAATTTGGAGACTTTTGTTTGAGTCCATCAACTTCTCTAGAGTGAATGACATTTTGAATTGTATTCATAACCCTGACTGTAGATTTCCCATCGATAAAAGGGTGTAGATCTTCTAAATATTCTTTTCGATTTATTGAGAATTCATCAGGATTTTCTAAACATCGCGTAATAGCACCAATCAAATCAATTGGCTCGTGAATATTAATTCCTTTATCTAGTCTCGTCTTTGCATTAACTGTAATTATGGGACGATCAAAAAGTAAAAATTCATACAAGACCGAAGATGTATCACCAAGCAACATATCAGAAGCTGACATCCAAGGTAAAATATCCAAATCATCTATTACTTTCAATTTTTCTGATACAAGAGTTTGATACTTGTTTATCGTCTCCTTTTTTTCCAGATCGTGAAATTTGACTATCCATTGCCAATTGTAAATTTGTAATGATTTTATTATTGAAAAAAGATTTTGACTTGATGTGTATTTAGGTGAAAAAGTTGGGGCATAAAGAATTGTTTTATTAGTAGGATCCAATCCCAATTTTGTTTTTGATTCTTCAATTGATTCATTCACGTCGAGTGAATCTAATTTTGGCCATCCAGTTTCTTTTACCAAAAATGATTGATGTTTTTTCTGCAAATTGTTGAATTCACTAGTCATGACCGGCCCGGGCGTGCAATAAAGATCAAAAAAATCAGTAATCTCGTAGTGTCCTTTTTTTTCCTCACCTAATCCATGAAAAATTTGCACTTTGAGTCCTGGCCAAAAATCAGGGACTACATTCCCTGGGACAATTACCGCATCAGGCTCAAATTGTATTACATCATTAGTTGAATTTAAAACTGACCCAATAACATTCATCGATTTTGCAGAACTTGCTTTAAACCATGCAACTTCAATATTTTCTTTTTCACAATAAGATCGGATTGGATTCAATACCGAAAATGAATAAGGTTTTGTGATAAATAATAGAACCTTCAATTAGCCTCTTTTTTCTAAGCGATCTATAAGTGCATCCTGAACTCTTTCTGATGCTTTTCCATCTAATTTATATAACATTTTAGTTTGATAATCTTTCACAATATTCAAACGTGTATCATTTTCTTTAAAAGCTTTTTCCAACATAATGGGTAGATTTTTTGCATGATCCATTTCAAAACAAAAATTTGCAATATCATCATTCATTTCTTTGCTTAATCGTTTGCTAAATAAACGGTTTCGAAACAATTTATGTGAAAGTTTTAAACGATAAAATCGATTCACTATAACGGGTTTTTCTAATGCAATCATTTCATAAATCGTGCTGGAAGCCTCGGTTAATAATATATCAGATATTTTATAATAGGGCGTAATGTTGTAAGTCTCAGGTCCTAATAATTTTATATGATCAAATTTTTTCGCCAATTCATAAACTAATTTTCTCTGTGGTTTCAAATTATATTGTGAGAATTCATCTAAGAAATAAGTCCACATATGTGGTTTGAGAATAACGTTATAATCTTGAGTTAATTCCCCCAATCGTAATCCAAACCTTTCAATTGAACTGGGATAAAATGTTGGCGCAAATAGAATTGTTTTTTTATCCGGATTCAATCCTAGTGAGTGTTTAAGGCCATGGATTGTACTCTCAGATTCCTGAAATAACGGATCTAATTTTGTGAATCCTGTTAAAGCCAAATCTGTTTCTACACCATGGTTTTTTAATTGATCAATTCTGTACTGTCCTTCCACAAATCGCATATCCAATCTTGCATGATTATCCCGCCAATAGGAGGGTTTTACGCCAATCCCATGGTAGATCATTCCCACTAATGTTTTCTCAGGAACAAATTCATTTAGTTTATATCTTGACCAACCACATATAAAAACATCTGGCGCCAGTTTTTTAATTTTTTTTGCTCGATCTTCTTCGGATTTTCCAAGAATTAACTCCCCTGGTTTATCCTTGAGAATCTTGATACACAGATCACGTTCCTCCGGCTTGTTGTTTGAAGCAGTAGAATGATAAATTTCAAAACGATCATCCTTAGAAAGTAAATCAATGACTGGGTCAAACTGGGGTAAATGATATAAATGATAACTATCAAACAGAATTGAAATTCTCTTGACCATTCGTTTATTCCATTATCATATTTTCGTACAATTTTTGATACAGTCCACCAGAATACAGTAAAGTTTCATGTTTTCCAGTTTCAGCCACATTTCCCTTATTCATGACTATAATTAAATCAGCTCGTTGAATAGTGGATAAACGGTGTGCTATAACAAGAGTGGTTCTATCTTGCATGAGATTTTCCAAAGCAGTTTGGACTTTTCGTTCCGATTCTGTATCCAAAGACGATGTCGCTTCATCCAATATTAAAATAGGTGGGTTTCTTAAAATAGCTCGAGCGATAGCCAATCGTTGTCGTTGACCTCCAGAAAGTTTCACACCTTTTTCACCAATCATGGTTTGAAATCCATTGGATTGATCTTGAATAAAATCAAAAGCATTTGCTGCTCGAGTAGCTGCAAAAAGTTCTTCTTCGGTATAGCTCGTAACGCCATAAGTAATATTGAATTCAATTGTTTCATCAAACAAGATGGTTTCCTGAGTAACGATACCCATTTTATCCCGCAATGAGCTTACTTTAAGATCTCGAATATCATGATCATCAATTTCAATACTCCCGGATCGAATATCATAAAATCGGGGAATTAAATCCGCAATTGTTGATTTTCCAGCACCGCTGGGCCCCACGATTGCAACGACTTTTCCTTTGGGAATGGAGAAAGAAATATTTTCTAAAACAGTTTCTCCCGTATCATAATGAAATCCAACATTTTTTAAGGAAATCTTATTGTTAAAACTTGGTAGTTCGATTGCATTTTCTTTTTCACAGATTTCCGGTTCTGTATCTAAAATATGAAAAACACGTTCCGCTGATGCAACTCCTTTTTGGAGATTCACACTTACATTACTTAATAATCGAACAGGACCCAATACGCTAAACATGATAAGAATAAAACGAATAAAATCTTCAGAGCTCATGGTACCTTCTACCAAAACATCCATCCCGCCAATCCAGAGTAATAATACACCAATGATTGCCCCAATAGTTTCTGTAATAGGAGATGTTGTTAGTCTTAATTTTGCCCGTTTGGATAACAAACTATAATATCGATTCTGTTCCTTGCGAAATCGTTTCCGTTCGTAATCTTCAGTTCCGAAAGCTTTTACAACACGAATTGAATTCAGAATTTCTGTTATGATTCCCATGATGCCAGCAATCTGTTCTGCGGTTCGTTTCGATTTTCTACGAATACTCCGCCCAATCCAAAAAATGATGGAAGCCGTAAGTGGAACAATCACCAGAGCGATTAACGCCAATTTTACATTGATGATAAATAAGATTGAGATAAAAACAATAATATTTATGGGCTCTACAAAAACTTTATGAAAACTTGTTCCAAGAGCAACACGCATGTTGGAAACATCAGTTACAACGATAGATGTTAATTCTCCACTTCGCGCTTTATCAAAAAAGGATAAGGACAAATTATGGAAATGGTAATATAAATTATTTCGAATCTCCGTAATCAAATTGAACTGGATATAAGTCAAACAAATATTTTTAAGATATAGAAAAATGTTTTTAACCAGAAAAACAAAGAGAATGGTTAAACATAATATTTTCAATGTTTCTCTTGGTGTGTCTCGCAAGATAAGTTCATTTGTCCAATATTTTAGTCTATCATTCAAACTTAAAATTTCATTTGAAAGCGCTTGATGATTTTGGAGTAACTGATCAAAATCCGTGAGAATATTGTTAATCAATGATGCGGTAAGCCAAATAGACAAACTGTTAAATACCACATAAATTAATGCAGAGCCGGTTGAGACTAATAGAATTGGCCAATAGGGCAAAATAAGTCGCCCCAGTCGTAAATAAATACTTTGTGACATAATTTAAAACTTAACCAGAGTAAACCATTTTTTGATGTGGAATTTCAGCTTCATAAAAAATGTTTCCAACCGAATCAAATCCTAATTTTTTATAAAAAGTGATTACAGAGTCTTGAGCATTCAAATAAATTGTTTTTTCATCTGTTAAATCTTTCAGCACAAAGTCTACCAATGCGCTACCAACTCCAAAGTTTCTTGCTGATTCAAGAACAGCAAACCGTTCCAATTTGATTCCATCACTTAATTTTCTATAACGCGCTGTTCCCACAGGTTTTTCCGATAGGGTTGCTAAAAAATATTTTGCATCAATTTTATGGTCATCAAGTTCTATTGACTCAGGTATTTTTTGCTCTATGATAAAAACATGTCGCCTTATAGATAAACATGATTGGAATTCTTTATCTGTCTCAACAATTTTAATGTCAAATTTCATAGGCCAAATTTCGCTTATTACTTCTCAGGTTTCACGAAAAAAAATTAATCAAAAAATTGAGTGTAATAAATTAAAATTATTTCACTAGCCAATCGAGTAGATTCTTAAATCAATTAATTACTATTATTTAATGACATGAAAACACCAGCTGGTATTTATATCCACATCCCATTTTGCGCTGTAAAATGTATGTATTGCGATTTTTATTCAATCGCTGAAAGAGAAGATTCAATTCCAAGATTTATAAACGCTATTACGACTGAAATTGAACGGTTTAACATGGATGTTTCAGACTGGGGAATTGATACTATTTTTATCGGCGGCGGCACACCGAGTTTAATCGACGGTCACTTTATTGAAAGTATTCTAACAGCTCTGCAAAATACATTTGACATCTCGTCCGTTAAAGAATTTACCATGGAAGCTAATCCGGGGGAATCGCCGAAAGACCGGTTAATGGATTTTAGAAGTCTTGGTATAAACAGAATATCTATGGGCGTTCAATCTTTGGAGCCAACCTTATTGAAATTTCTGACGCGTATTCATTCTGTAGAGCAAGTTTTTGAAACTTATGAAAATGCGCGATCAGTGGGATTCCATAATGTGAATTGTGATTTAATTTATTCAATTCCCGGACAAACATGGGATATTTGGGAACGAGATATGGAACGAATTATAGAACTGGAACCCAATCACATTTCCGCCTATACCTTAACTTTAGAAAAAGGGACTGATCTTTTTAAACTTGTTAAAGATAAAAAAGTTACCATGCCTGAGGATGGACAAACTGCTGAATGGTTTTTAAAAACACATGAGATTATGGAATCTTATGGATATAGTTCTTACGAAATTTCCAATTTTTCAAAACCAAAAATGGAATGCCAACATAACCTTCATTATTGGCAGATTCATCCCTATTTAGCATTCGGACCATCGGCTCATGGATTTGATGGACAAAACCGCTGGAATAATTCTCGATCTCTGGATCACTATCTCCAACAAATTGAATCGAATAAATCTCCAGTTTCCATGAAAGAAACATTAACCCAAAAAGATTTATTGAATGAAATGATTGGCTTTGGATTGAGAATGAAAGACGGAATTAATCTTTCAAAAATTCCTGAGAAATTCAAAAATCAATTCAGCGGGAATCTTATTGTTGCAGAAAAAAAATGGGAAGGATGTTTTATTCAAACTGAAAAGTCAATATCACTAACAAAAACCGGAATGGTCTATGGTGATGCGATTGGGGTGGATTTGATGGTGGATTAATTGGATTAAATATTTAATCCAATTAAGGCTTAATTTTCAAAACACTATCTAATACGCAAAGTGTTTTATTTTTTCTCCCTCATCCCCAATTCGCGTCATGGCTTCGATTCCCATTTTCAAATGGAGATCCACATATTTTCGTGTGACTTCTTTATCTGATTCTTCTGTTTTTACACCTTCTGGTGTCATTGGAGTATCGGACACCAAGAGTAGTGCTCCCCGATCAATTCCATTGGCGAATCCCGTAATAAAAACAGTAGCGGTTTCCATATCAATTCCAATGGCTCGGACTTTTCTTAAATATGTTTTGAATTCTTCATCATGTTCCCATACGCGACGATTCGTTGTATAAATAACTCCAGTTCTATAATCCAATTCAGACTCTACCAATAATTGAGAAACATACTTATGCAATTTAAAAGATGGCATGGCTGGAACTTCTTTGGGAAAATAATCATCACTGGTTCCTTCGCCACGGATGGCGGCGATTGGGAGAATAAAATGTCCTAATTCAGTGGACTTTCTCAATCCACCACATTTACCCAAAAACAAAACGCCTTTCGGTTCAATCCCTGATAAAAGATCCATTATCGTTGCTGCATTGGCACTGCCCATCCCATAATTAACAATAGATAATCCATCATGGTTGGTTGCAGACGTCATTGCGCCTCCTCGTCCTTTCACTTCAACACCAAATTTTTCTGCAAATTTATCCACATAATTCTGGAAATTGGTAATAAGAATCCAATCACCGAAATCTTCAGGATTAGTGCCCGTATATCGCTTAAGCCAATTACGTGTAATTTTTTCTTTGTTTATCATGAGCCTTCCTAAAAAAACTTTTTGGGTTATTTTATAAGTCTAAAGTTAATGAAACCGGACAATGATCTGAGCCAAAAACATCTGAATGAATATCTGCATTAAGGCAAATGTCTAACATGCCTTCATTCACAAAAAAATAATCAATGCGCCAGCCTATATTTCTATCGCGTGCACCGGTTCTGTAGGACCACCAGGAATATCGGTCACCTTCTTCATGGAATTCACGGAATGTATCCCGCCATCCATGGGCAACATAGGTATCTAATCTTTCTCGTTCTATGGGCATAAATCCAGATGTTTTTATATTTGCCTGCGGTCGAGCTAAATCAATGGGATGATGAGCCGTATTCCAATCCCCAGTGACAATTACGTTATTTCCCGACTCAACTTGCTCATTAATGATAGGAAGTAACTCATCATAAAAATCTAATTTATAGTGTAAACGGATATCATCTTTTTGACCATTCGGAAAATAAATATTGTAGAGTAGAAAATTTTCATGCTCCGTGATTAATACTCGTCCTTCATTATCATACTTTTCAATTCCGAGGCCTTCTTGTACAAATAAAGGTTCATTTTTACAAAAAGTAGCAACACCACTATATCCTTTTTTTACGCCGGAATGCCAATAAGTATAATACCCATGATCCTTTAAAATCTCTGACGTGAGTTGTTCTTTGTGTGCTTTTGATTCCTGAATACATAAAATTTCTGGCTGCTCTTGATCTAAATAATCCAAGAATCCTTTTTTTACCGCAGCGCGAATTCCATTTACATTCCATGAGATGAGTTTCATTGATTTGTCCTAAATAATTAGAGCAAGTTTAAATGAACTAACCCTTAGACACAAAGACCCATGTTAAGATTTTAATTCCAATAATTTTTGGTGGAGCATTTTGATTTGCTTAACTTCCCCCGCGAAAATTTGGACGAACAAATGCCCCAACAACGAAAAGGAATAGTAAAGCCACGACGTAAGTCGTTTTATCAAGAATACAATTTTGAGATTACAGTTATAATCCTAATTGCACTTGGGGTTTTTCTTCTTGTTGAAGATTTAGAAATCAAACATTATATCTATGAATTCGTTAAAGTGATTTTACTCAGTATTGGCGATTTTATTAAAATGATGAGAGATGGAACTCTTTTCATAGTTGATATATTTGAAGTGTCAGACATGGTTGGAATTTCACTGATTCTGTTTGCGCTGTTTCTTGTGGCAAATCGCTGGCGGGAAAGAACGATAGAACGTTATTCTAGTTTAAGTGACTGTCCGGAATGTGGGGGTAATTTGCATCGGATCCAACGAAATCAAAATCAAAGATTTACTAGTATGATTTACTTTGTTACTGTTAAACATTATCATTGTAAAGCGTGCGATTACAAAGGCATTAAAATGGCCAAACGATAAAAGGAAAACAAATGGATTTAAAAGAACAAATCATAAATGATATAAACTCAAACTCAATAATTCTTTACATGAAAGGTAGCAAGGAAATGCCCATGTGCGGATTTTCTAATTCAGTCGTAAAAATTCTAAATCATTATGGTGTGGAATACAAAGATGTGAACATTTTGGAAGATGCCATGATTCGAGTGAAATTAAGTGAACATTCCAACTGGCCCACCATTCCCCAGCTCTTTGTAAAAGGTGAATTGGTTGGCGGTGCAGATATTGCAATGGAGCTACACCAAAATGGGCAACTTTTAGATATGTTGGATAAGGCGAATACTGAGGATTAAACGGGTGTTGGAGGTGCTTAACCTCCACACTGCTGTATTGTGAATTGTCTCACAATTGTATACCTTGCAATACATAAACTTCTTTGTTGTAAAAAATAATTTAGACAATTATTTAATTCTAGATCACCATAACTATATTGATCAAAGCACAATGATGAATGGTACATTGTTTGACAATCGTCAATACAATCATGATACCTTTGATTCGCTGCCTAGTATTGATTGAAATATGAAGGTTTGAAATTTTAATCAAACATTAATAAAAGGGTTGGTGTACCCTTCAGCATTTCAATAAATTTTCCGCCGATTCTGTAAAGAATTCATTTGAATTTGTTTTTGAAAAAAATGTTTCTAGTTCGCCCGCCTAAAGCGGACAAGTCTAGTGGTTATCCCGATTCATCGGGAAGGTTTTCATCCTGGTAAAGGGATGATTTACTTTGGAAGACTACAGCTTTTAAGTAATTAGTATTTGGCCCGTTCGTCTAGTGGTTAGGACCTCAGGTTTTCATCCTGGTAACAGGAGT
>TARA_B110000495_G_scaffold76099_1_pt1 | contig 23086 bp, 19 predicted proteins | sample TARA_B110000495 | Tara Oceans TARA_B110000495 (sample SAMEA4398219) | marine metagenome | biome: Polar Biome; feature: [MES] marine water layer (ENVO:01000295) within the mesopelagic zone...; material: water (ENVO:00002006), including particulate matter (ENVO:01000060) such as...... | reverse complement strand
GGGTTGCTAATAAATTTAAATAATTCAATACTTGCATAGGCGTTACGAGTAACTCACCTTGTCCAATACAAATATTTAAAAGCGCTCCACGACTCCAGCCATATCGTCCATAGCGATTATTCATAAAAGCAATTGTAGGCACAATACCATTCGACTCACCATCAATATCGATTTTTGTTGGTTGTCCAAAACCAAATTCCCTAAAAGTTTCAGATAGTTTATCTAAATCATAAAATTGAATTGTTTTATAAAAATAAACATCACAAGAATTCAACATGGCAGAATTTAAATCCATTTGACCATGTCCCTGATCCCACCAACACCCGAAAATTCGATCTCCAAATTGAAAAGAACCATCACACTGTTGAAATGCCAAAGGATCAAAGTTTGAATTTTTTAAAAGAGTAATAGCTGTGATCATTTTTACGATAGATCCAGGTGGATACAACCCTTGATTAAATCGATTAATTAAGGGTTTATCCGGGTCATATAAAATGTTATTCCACTCTTTTTCTAACATTAACCCCGTAAAAAGATCAGGTTTATAATCAGGCGTACTGACAGCACCTAAAATTTCACCAGAAACAGGATCTCCAACTAAGACAACACCTCGCTTTCCATTCATTAAAGTTTCTAAAGTATGTTGTATCTGAATATCGAGAGTGGTGACTATATTTTGCCCTGGGACGGGATTCTGTGGCGGTAAATCCGATACAAGACCAACTTCTCTCCCATAAGCATCCACTTCATAAAAATAGGTTCCTCGCTTCCCTTTTAAAAAAGTCTCATATTTTTTTTCTAATCCATTCCAACCAATCAAATCGCCCAGTTCATATTCACCTTTTTTATTGAGTATTTTTCGTATAGGTTTATCCACTTCTTTTACATATCCTAAAATATGTGAAGCATTTACATTTGATGGGAAATATCTTTCTGGAACCTGTTCGTAATAAACTCCTTCAAGATCTAGTTTGTGTTCTTCTAATTTTGAAATTTGATTAAATGTGAGATCCTTTGCGAGACGTGTGGGAATAAATCGTCCTCGATAATATTTTTTATAATTCTTTGAAACAGTGACAGAATCCAATCCAATTATTTTAGAAATAATTCCAAACTTTTCACTTTTTTTAGATAATTCTCCAGGAATCGCCGTAAGAACGTAAGTTGGAAGATTATCAACCAATATTTGTCCATTTCTATCCAGAATTAACCCACGAGGAGCAGTAGTAGTAATTTTTCGGATTCGATTAGTATTGGCTTTTTTTGCATAACGGTCAAATCCTAAAATCTGTATTTGGAAATATCGCCCTAAAAGAATGAATATTAATAGCCAAGTAAATCCAATGGCTACTAAATATTGGTGATAGGAAACTAAATTATCAGCTTTTAGCATTAAGACAATTTATGCAGTGGAAATACAACTTGAAATATTCCGGTAAAACTAACTGTATATAAGGTAGTACCGAACCATTTCCCCCAAAAGATTTGGGGGTTTAACAACCAGATATCTTGATATTGAATAGTACAAAAAATTAAAAATTGAAATGCTAAAATAGTAATCCAAGAGACTGTAAAGTAAATCGGATTTAATCGAGAATATTGACCAGATAAATATCCGCCTATATACCCCGAAATTGAATAAATCAAAGGAGATAGTCCGAAAAAAGATGCAGTACCTGAAAGGTCAATCAATAAGCCAATTAAAAAACCAGAAACGATTCCTACAGTTCGACCATATTTCACAGACCAATACAAAACTAATATGACTAAAAAATCTGGACGGATTGTTCCAATGGATAAAAAGTCAACAAAGAGGAGTTGAATTAACCAAGTGGCCGCGCCTGGAATTACAAAACTAGTCCATATCATTTGGTTCACCCACAATAATAAAAACATGTTGAAACGAGCTCATATCATTTGGTAATTGAATATTGAGTATTTTTTGAAAGCTTCCTCTTTCATCATGAACACCGGCAACTTCCCCCACGGGAAGGCCTGAAGGATAAATATCGCTAAATCCAGATGTAATTACTTTATCCCCAATATTGATCTCTACATTTTTTTGCACTTCTCTAACTTGGCCTTTATCATTCCCCAACCATCTTAGAATTCCAGTTGCACCACTAGGAAGTACCCTCACACTTAATCTAAAATTTACATCGGTAATTAATTGTACAATGGATGCGGATTCACCCGTTTCGATTGTTTTTCCAATGACACCTTTGGGAGTCAGAACTGCCTGATTAGTTTCAACACCATCTAATGTTCCAACATCAATTACAATTGATAATAAATTAGGTTGAATACCTTTATTAACAACTCGAGCAGGTTTAAGATATAATTTAGTTTGACGTTTAAAATCGAGCATCCCCAATAACCGGTTGTTTTCTATTTGAAGATTGAGCATGGATTCAATTTGAAGGGACAGTATCAAGTTTTTTTCACGAAGAAGACCATTCTCTTCTTTAAGGTACATTAGGGATTTTACCCATATGATTGGAGAAGAAATAAAAGCAACAATTTCTGTTGTCTTTCCGCGGATAACCCGCATTGATGGATTATCTTTATTTAGAAGAAAGTAGCTTGAAATAAGTAAAGAAAAAACTAAAAGAAGGTGATCCCTGTTTCGGACTATCGCAAGGTAAAGACCGCGCATAAACCCTTAAAGGAGTACAGCTTCGTATTTCTTTAAATTTTCTAAAACCATGCCTGTCCCTCGCACCACAGATAAAAGAGGTTCTTCTGAAACATTTACAGGTACATTAGTCCGTTCACGAATGATTTGATCAATTCCTTTTAACAGACTGCCACCTCCAGCTAAAATGATTCCTCTTTCAAGAATATCTGCTGCCAATTCTGGTGGGGTTCTTTCTAAACAGCGTTTTACTGCTTCAACGATTTGGTTTACTGGATCTTTTAAGGCTTGACGAATTTCGTCTGAAGAAACTTCAATTATTTTAGGAATTCCAGAAACAAGATCTCGGCCCTTCACGGCAATATCTGAAGAATCCATTTTCATCGCTGACCCAACAGATTTTTTAATTTTTTCGCTCATGCCTAAACCAATTTCTAATTTATGCTCATTTCTGAACCACTGTAAAACGGCTTCATTCATTTCATCACCTGCAATCCGAATTGTTTCTTTTGTGACGACGCCATTTAAAGAAATAACCGCAATTTCTGTTGTGCCACCACCGATATCAACGATGATATTTCCTATTGGTTTACTAATGTCCAATCCAATTCCAATGGCGGCTGCGATGGGTTCTTCTATCAAATAAACTTCTCGAGCATTTGCTTTTTCCCCTGAATCTTTTACTGCACGTCGTTCAACTTCAGTTACACCAGAAGGAACGCAAATAACCATTCTAGGTCTAGCTAAACGATTTAAATTTATTTTACGAATAAAACCCTGAAGCATCCCATCCGTCATTTTAAAATCAGCGATTACTCCATCTTGCAAAGGGCGAATCGTTTCTAATTCTCTGTGAGTTCTACCTAACATTGCTTTTGCTTCGTTACCAACTGCAACAATGGTACCATCAAGAACATTTCGAGTAACAATTGACGGTTCATTTACAACGATTCCTCTCCCTTTTAACCAAATAAGAGTATTTGCTGTACCTAGATCGATAGCAATATCACCAGATATCCAGTTGATAAGATTCGGGAAATTTATAGAAGTCATAGAGTAGTAATTCTCAAGGGTTGTATAAAATCAAGGATAGAACTTACAGAGAAAACCCCTTTGGGATTCATGGACATTTCTACTAATTACTTACTTTCTCGGGCTATTTTTAATCCAACTTTGCTCAAAGCATCCGCACGTGTATTTTTTTCACGTCGTACATGTGTAACTGTCCAAGAATCTAATTGATGTAAATTATCGTATACTGAAGAATGCAATTTCATCATTCGGTCATTTTTAATTTTATACTCACCATTTATTTGTTTAACCACCAATTCACTGTCAGAAAAAATATTTAGGTTCATAATATTTAATTCAAGTGAACTTTGGATTCCTTTTATCATAGACATGTATTCAGCTTCATTATTCGTTTTATCAAACAAGGGTTCTGCAAAAGAAGCAATTTCGGTTCCGTTTAAGAAAAGTGCGCCGCCAATCCCTGCTGTTTTTGAATGAAGATCTGAAGCACCATCTACAAATAATTCGGCATTATTTGCATTTTGCTTAGGTTGATGAAGCATTGATTTTAAAATATCTTTATTAGTGTCTGATAAATCTTTAGAATTAATTGCAGCTTGAATAGCAGTGATTTCGCCTTGCTTAAAATTTTTCATCATTGTCAAATTATATTGGGATTTGTACCGTGCTGGGCTGGGCATTCTTCCCAGTAGTAGCACCAATTACATAGCATGGTTGTTTTCGGTGGAAATTCACCACCATTTTTTACTTTTTCTCTAATGTCATCAATCGAAGATTTTGTTTCGGCTATGACTTTTTTAATATCTTCACTTGTTCTCGTTGATTCAACTTTAATACCATGTTGAATAAAATGCCAAACAAGTTTAACAGATTTAATATTATCAATTTCAGACATGAGGCCAATTTGATATAAGGCTAATTGATGATCTTTATCTGCGGCTTTTTGGGATAAGGCACGTTTCCCTGTTTTGTAATCATGAATCTCCCAATTCCCATCTCCATCATGATCAATACGATCCACAATACCTTTTATTCTATAATTCTCATCATTATCTAAAAGAAAAACCATTTCATGTTCGTTAGCAATGACTTTTTCTTTAAAAGGATGATTCTGTCTATAAAATCTTGCAATACATTCTTCTCCGAGATAAAAATAATCTCGAGCCGTTTTATTTTGATATACAATCGCAACTCTATCGTGCCACTTCTCCTTCCAAAGAGATCTGTGAACTTTTAAAATCTCATCTACCAATGGCACAACACCGGATATCACTTGGTTATATAAATATTCTATGGATTCATGAACACGCTTCCCAAGAAAAGCTTCAACTCCCTCATCTTTTTTATATATTTTGTCAATATATCTAAATTTGAATTGTGCCTGACATTTTTTATAAGATTGGATTCCACTATGGGAGAATCTTTCAAAAATCATAATCCTGCTCCTAAAAATGGTGTTTCAAGACGAAAATCGCCAAAACCATTTTGATCTTTAAAAACGAATTGTTTACTTACTTTGTAATAACTCCAAACTTGAAATAAAGATGAAGAGGATGTGGAAGGATTTGTACTTTGGACTTCATCAGGAGGTCCGAATAAAATATAAATCATACCTCGATCTGTTTCCCAACCTGGTTGCCACGCATCGAAATGTTCATTTGCATACCACACTCGACCATAATATTCTTCCATTAACTCATTGTATTCTGTATTTGGAGTCGGATCTCTATTTTTCCACAGCGAATAAAATATTTGTTCTTTTTTCTTTTTTGACTGCCTCTTGAGGTCCAATCGTTCCTGATTCGTTAGAATATATTTCATTTGTTTCAAGGCAATATCTAAATCATGGACAAAATTTGAGACTCCTGGTTTATAAGTAGAAAATATTGCATTTTTTTCCACTTCATGACCATTCTGAGTTAATACTACATTAAAGGTATTTTTAATAGATCGAAGTTCGGATGAAGGAATAAAAATAGATTCATTAAAAAAACCGAGATTCCCATATCCCTTGAATTCTTTATATAGCGAATCACTTGTCATACTATTAGATAAATAAATTCCCACAGAAAATTCACCGGATTCAACAAATCCTGAAACTTGCAACTCTATTCCTTCGCCAAATTCACGAACACGGAATCCTCGTGTGGGAATTTTTCCCTTTTGGAATCCCCAATCCCCATTAAGATTTAACATAAATATTGGCAATGTCAGAGATGGCTTTGATTGATATTGTTTTAAATCAATTTTCTTTTTTTGAAATCCTTTTTTCCGTGTGTCTAAATCTTGTAATTCACCTATCACTACATATTTTTCTCCAACTGGAATCGTAAACGTAGAAAAATGTTTCCGATTTAATACATGAGACTGTGTCTCTGAATAATCAGAAACTTTAATTGAATCAGTCCAAACTTGGTGACCTAGATCAATTCTCTTTTTCCCTTTAATAGTAATAGAAGCCTGATAAGCGGCAATAAAAAGATCATCTTGTTTTATAAATTGAAGTGAATAGAATGGGATTTCAAGAAAGGTTACAATTTTTATTGAATCTGCATGTACCGGTTCGGCAAATGGAATTAAAGAAAATTTTTCAACATTTGTTCTTATTTTTTTATTTCGAGTTAACCCTTGAGATAGTAAATCTTCTCTCATGTTAAAGACAATGAAAATGCCAAGAATCAATAAATATGACTTTCGTATCATGTATCTCTTTTCCATTTGAATTTTATTAATCCTTTCGTTGTACCTAGCCAAAGTGTTTTATCTACAATAATTATTTCGTTAACCTGCCCAATAAATGGGAAAGAATATTCGCGAGAAAAACCAGTTTTCTTATTGAGTCTCACTAATCCATCTTCGGTTCCCAAAAATAAATATTTTTTATTAACAGCCAGTGAATAGATTGCCTTCGCACCATAAATTGTTGATGGGAAAATAAGATCCCACTCAGCTGCATCCATATCAAATTTAGCAATTCCCATTTCACCAACCACGAATATATCTCTGTTAAATTCCTTTATGGCCGTTATTCGTATCATCATTTCAGGAAAATCTTTTCTTCCCAAATCTTTAGCCTGTTTTATTTGGGGATTTTCTGGCTTAAAGACAAAGACTCCCGACCGACTTCCAATCCAAATATTACCTTCAATCCCTTCTATATCATAAACAGGTATATTGAAAAATAAATTTTCAATCCCAATGGGGGCTTCACGCCGAGTTGATTTTTCTATCCGACGAATTCCAGATGAAGATGCCACCCAAACATAAGTTGAATCCCCATAGACGTCCCAAATAGCTCCAGTTGGAACTCCGCGAGTTTCGTCTAAGGTCCGCCAATAATCTTTTTTTAAATCATAAACTAACATGCAATCTTTTCCACCAGCCCATAATTCATTCTCAGAAACATGAATAGAATAGACAGAAGTTGGCAACATGTTAACCGTCGCTTCAAATTCAAATACTGTGGTTTCTCCCGTTTGCGGATTAATAGTTGAAATTCCTTTTGAAGCAATAAAATCTGAACTCCCTAACCATAAATTTTTACCGTCATCAAATAGGGCGACAATATCTGTATTTGGAATATCCGGATTCATTGGATAGAATGCTTGCATTGTTGTGGATCCCTGAAAAAATGTACCATCTTCAGTTCCCATAAAAATATTACCATGTTGTGCAATAAGTCCCGTAGAGATACGAATGCGTCTGCCCAACTCATCTATCAATTCATCTCCATTTAAAAGCCAACCATCCATTGCGATATAATTCATAAATATTTCATGCAGATCTAAATCCCCTTTATATTCACCGCTACTCCAAGAAATATTCAATTCATCTGGAACCGGATAAATTCCAATTAAACTGCCGGATGAATGATCAAGTTTGACAAATGATGCCCTAGCCTGAAGCCAAATATAATTTTCAGTTGCGCCTATTTGATAGACTTTATCATTTCGTGACAACCCCAAATTCTTTAGCTCATCTGCGTACCAATCCCCTTCTCGAGAAAATGAATATTGGATATGATTGGGTGTGGCAACCCATATTAATCCAGTTGTCATATCAAAATGAGTTGCTGTAACATGATTGTCTTTCAATCCTTGAGCAGTAGTAATGGGATCGTCAAATGTATTTCCAAAAAGATTAAAACGTTTTAATCCGCCCATTTCAGTCCCGATATAAGCAAATGTATATCCCTCAGTAATTGATGTGATTGAACCACCACCGCGATAAATGACCCAATCAAATGGACGAAACCTAGAATCGGGTTGAGCAAAAAGATGTGTTAAATGACTAAGGAAGAATAATAGTGAAAAGGTGAAACGAAACATTCGAGAAATGTTTATTCGTGATGATGGTTAATAATTTCTAATAATGAATCAGAAGAAATGGGAACAACTCCAACTTCTTCGCAAACACGTCCAGCAGCCATATTCGCTAACCAAGCAGAATCTTTTGGATTATTTCTGCAAATATCGCTCAATGTGAATGTTGCAATGACCGTATCTCCAGCACCCGATACGTCATGTACTTCTCTTGCCTGAGTAGTAATCTGGAAATGAGTTTGATCAGAAAAAAGAGCCATACCCTTTTCACTTTGAGTGACCATTAAAAGTTCCATCCTATTTTCTTTTCGAAATAATTCAGCTGCTTCAATAAAAGGTTTTGGGTTTTCAATTATTGATGAAAATTCAAAAGAATTTGGTTTGAAAAGTCGCGCTCCCGAGAATGAATCAAAATTATCTTTTTTCGGATCAACATATACAGGAATGGAATTGGCTAAAGCTTGATCCATGATCCAATTAATAATTTCACGTGTCAAAACACCTTTGCCATAATCGGTCAAAATGATGCCATCTACAGAATTTATATTTTCCGAGATAGTTTTTTTTAAGCTTTCGATGGTGGCAGGAGATGGTTTTGAATTATTTTCCCGATCTAAACGAACCACTTGTTGGCCGTGAGCCATAATTCGAGTTTTTACTGTTGTTTGGCGATTTTCTTCAGTCAACAAAGAGCAATCAATTCCATCATCTTCTGACAAAATAGATCTGAGCAATTTTCCGCTTTCATCATTTCCACCGAGTCCGACTAAAATAACATTCCCACCTAGACCATGAATGTTTCGAGCAACATTCGCTGCCCCACCGGAGTGATAATTCGTCCGTTCAACATTTACCACAGGAACGGGCGCTTCTGGAGAAATTCTATCTACTGATCCCCAAATATATTTATCGAGCATTACATCTCCCACAACGAGAATCCGTTTCTCGGTGAATTGCGAAAGTAGTTTATGTAAATCCATAATTAATATTTTTTAGTCTAAAGTTAGGGTCAATATCCTAATTTGAAGAAATAGTGATTAACGTTTATTTTTCGAATTTTGGTTCCGAGAGTTTCTGTTTCCATGATTATTTTTATTATCTTTTTTATCACGAGAAGGAGACCTTTGTGAACTCCTAGATAATCCGGGACGAATTTTAGAAATATGACCATTATCTAAATAAATTAATACGGAAGCAAATTTCTTTAAATGAACATCTGTTGGTGATGATAAAACCAAAGTTGTACCCAATGTTCTGTTCATTTTTGTAAGTTGGTTTCTAAAATCCTTCTCCATATTCGCATTAAAATAAATGCCATAATCATCCACGAGCAATACACGAGGGTCTGCTTCACAAGCCAGAATCATCCCCAACCAATGACGTTCACCTTGCGAAATTAATTTCATTTTCCGTGACCAGAGATTTCTAAAACTACCCTCATTAAAATATCGGTTTTCGATGACATTTTTTTTCTTCCCGAATTTTTCTGCCACATATCCCGCAACAGTTTGGCTGGATGATTCTAATTCAGGGTTATTTGAATAAAAAATTTCAACATGGGGTAATATTTTCCCCAACCAATTGGATTGGTAAGGTTCATCGTCATATAAGACAGTCCCGCTCGACTCTTTTTCTATCCCAGCTAAAATATTTAAAAGTGCAGATTTACCACTCCCTACCGTTCCAACAATTCCATAAATCGTACCGGGGTGAATTTCTAATTTTCCAATTTTTAAAACTGAATAAGAACCGTAGGATTTCTCAAGGTTATTTACCTTAAATATTAATCTTTTAGTTTGTGCCATAATATTTTCCTTTCAGACTTAATTGTCTGGTGGGAAAAGAGAAAAAAAATGTAAAGAATTACTCGTCTTGGTTTTCGAGCCACCTTTCAGCATCAATTGCAGACATACATCCTGAACCTGCAGCAGTCACAGCTTGACGATAGGTATGGTCTTGCACATCACCACAGGCAAAAACGCCATCAATATTGGTGTAAGTAGAGTCAGGTTTTGTTATGATATAACCCGCATCATCCAAGGTAATTAGTCCACTGAATAATTGAGTATTTGGTACATGACCAATTGCCATAAAAATACCATCACAATCCACATTTCTCATCTCACCCGTTTGAGTATCTTTGAGACGAACCGATGTTACACCCGTTTCTTTTGTGCCGATAATATCGTCAACAGCTGAATTGTATTCGACCGAAATTTTTGGATTTGCTAAAGCTCGGTCAACCATAATTTTTGATGCACGAAATTCTTCTCGTCGGTGAATTAATACCACTTCAGATGCAAATTTGGTTAAAAATGTGGCTTCTTCCATAGCGGAATCGCCACCTCCAACAACAAGTACTTTTTTATCGCGATAGAAAAATCCATCACAGGTTGCACAGGCAGATACTCCATTTCCCATTAACTCAGTTTCTGAATCGAGCCCAAGGAGTTTTGCGGTTGCACCTGTTGATATAATAATCGCTTCTGCGAAATATTCATTGCCATCAGCCCAAACTTTAAAAGGACGTTCAGAAAGGTCAACCTTATCCACAGTTTTGAATAAGCATTCAGCACCAAATCGTTGTGCTTGTTTTCTGAATTCATCCATCATATCCGGTCCCATAATTCCATCTGGGAACCCTGGATAATTTTCAACATCCGTTGTGATCGTAAGTTGACCACCTGGTTGAGCGCCTTCAAAGACCAGAGGTTCTAAATTTGCTCTTGCTGAATAAATTGCTGCAGTAAATCCTGCAGGGCCAGACCCAATGATAATGACTTTTCGCTTCATTTCTCTTTTCGTTTCCTAATTAAATAATTTCATCTAACATGCCGGTAATATTCCCTTTTGGAACAGCACCAACAATTTGATTTACAACTTTCCCATCTTTCATGATTAGAAGCGTTGGGATACTTCTTACGCCATATTTCATGGCCGTATTTTGATTTGCATCGACGTCAACCTTTCCCACTTTGACTTTACCATTATATTCGCTGGCAATCTCATCGATAACCGGCGCAATGGCTTTACATGGACCACACCATACTGCCCAAAAGTCAATTAAAACAGGGACATGGGATTGAGTCACATCTGTATCAAAATTTTCATCGTTAAATTCGTGTACATGTTCAGACATAAGTTCTCCAATAATTAATAAAATAAAGCCAAGCAATTTAGGACTTCAACCTAAAATTGCAGAATGAAATATTACAGATTTTCTATCTTTCTTTAAGTTCGAGAGTATCGGTCACAATATCAAAAGGCAAGTTTAAAAACCTTGATGACCTTATAAATACTGACTCCCCTCCCATAGCATTTTTCATACCAGTAGGTATTCCATCTTGCCGTATAAATAAATAAGGAAAAACTTCATAATCGCCATCTGGGAAATTTAGACTATCCGTAATAAGTTGATAAGTCCAAGTAACAGCTTCATTCATTTGATAGCTTTGAATCTCAAAATGGTCATTAATTAGATTCCCATATTCATCATGTTCAGAATGACGATAAAGGAAAACTGAATTTGGTTCTACTATATTTCTAAAAAATAATCCTGAATTGAAAATAGGTTCTTTATTATTGAATAAATAGGTTTCAATCTCGATATCTAAATGGATATCGAGATTAAGCAAAATTTGTAAAGTATCCTGTAAATCAAATGTAGTATCATTAAAATCAAATTGAATATTTGCTGAAAGTATTTTTTCTAAAAATAGTGTCTCCACCATTGAACCAGTTTCTAAAAAATCCGTTTGATCTTTTGAAAAAAGACCATTTGCTAAAAAAAATGTTGCAGAATCCAATTGATAATTTTGAATATAAAAATACAATTTAATCGGACCATTCACACTTCCCGTGGAAGTTTGGGATTGGGAAATAGATATTGAAAAGTTACCGGTCGAATCTGTCATTGTTTGTTGGTTAAATGTATCCATCCAAATAGAAACAAGTTCGTTTGAATTATTATTGTTAGCAATAACTTGGCCCGAAACTTCCATTTCGCTCCTTGGATAGTCGTCCCAAAATATATTTTTAGTACACCCACAAAGTGATACAAAGCATAGTAAGATTGTGCGTATTCTTATTTCCATGATAATGCCAAATTAAGAGTGTAACGTTTATCAAAAATTGAAACTCCATTAAGCGTTTGGGATACATTATCCAAATTTTTACCTGATATGCTGATAGTTCCAATATAATCAGATAAAATTAATTTTATTGAAAAATTTGCATCGTAGGTGCTTATTGGAATTAATTTATTTTGTATATAATCTCCATTCTTATCTATCGTAGTAACTTGGCGAGCCCCCTCTTTTCGACGAATTACATCAAGTTGAAGCCATTTAAATTTTAATGTAACTTTATTTCGAAACATATTATCTGGTTGAAGTTGAAAAGCCAATGGATCAGAAAATAAATAATAAGCAAGGGACGAAGTATATTTAAATAACTCAGTTTTAGATGTAAGACTAAAATCAGAATCAAATCCAGAAATTGTTGCATCTCCAAAATTCATTGGAATTTGGATTGGCGAGCCCGATAATTGGACCTGTTTTATTTTATTTGAATAGTGCATAGAAAAACCTGATAAATTGATGCCATATATTGGCGCACCATCTGTTAATTTTTTTTCTATTTTCATTCCCACTTCATAACTTGTTTTATGTTCAGGTTGTAGACCAAATCGACTTGTAGTATCACCATAAATGTGGTTGAAATTCCTTTCACTCAAACTAGGTAGTCGAAAAACGTTTCCAATATTAGTATAAAACATGATTCGTTTATCCACTTGTGGATTTAGAAAAGAAGTGGTAAACATTGAGCTAGCTTCATCCCATAATTGTGAGTCCATCTGAATTGAACCTATTGAATCCGATTGATCATTTACTAAATGTTTACTTAATACTATTTTTAGATCTTTCAATTGAATTCCAGATTTCTTTTCGGCTTGAACAAGTTCAAAAGAACCTGTAAAAACAGAATTTTGTCTCTTCATTATTAACACTGAATCATTCGGTGACCAACGGGACTTTAAGAAATTGGTTTCCCCATAAAATTTCAACATCGCATTAAGAATTGGTTTTTCAAATGAAAATCCAATTCCCATTAGGGTATCATTTTTTTCAATAGAAAACCCTGGTTCAGTTTCTGATCCGACTGTTGATTGTACAAGCCCAAAGATACTGACGAGGGCACTCCTTGGAATTGTATGAATTATTTTCCCCATGAGCGTTTTTAACATAACATCAATAGAATCCCCAGTCCTATTGTTTTGAAACTCTTTGCCATTTTGAAATCCCATTAAACGGACTTCTAGATTATGACCATTCTTTAAACCCAAGTGTCCAAAATTTCGATAATTAGTGGTTAAAATTTCTGCAGATTCTCCATCTACATATGCCTGTGCATATTGGCTTTGACCGGTTCCCCCATTTACGGATACTCGAGAAAATCCGAGTGAACCAAAAGCGTCGAAGCCACCGTAATTATAAGTGCCAAATTGCTGAGTAAATGAAGCACTGGGTCCATAAGTTAATTTTGGAATAAAGTTAATGGTTCCGGATGATGATAGCGCTTTCTCATGTCCTCCTTTTACTATTTCGATCCCCGAAATTCCAGATGCTGAAAACAAAGATAGGTCTAATAACGGATTCCCGAGGGTATTAATTCTAACGCCATCATATAAGTAAATCAATTCTGCTGTGGATGATGCTCTAATTGAAATCGTTTTCTGTCCATTTAACGTTTCATCCATTACAATAGATTGTTCAGAAAAAAGTGCATCACCAATATCTGTAAATCCTCGTACAGCTAAGGATTCTGTTTCCAAATGAGTAACACTGTTTTTACTTTCAAAGAGTTCGAATTGGCCACGGCTTTTTCCAGTTACATCCAATGGTTCCAGCTCTATAACTTTAGATATTAGCGATATATTTGTTCCATTTTTAAAAACAATAGCATCTATTTTTTTAGGTTCAAATCCAATATGTTTTATTATAAAAAGTCGGTCTTTAATAGGGATGTCAAAAATGAATTCGCCATAGGGATTTGTTTTTGTTCCTGTTTCAGATGGCTTAGAAACAATATTTGCATCGGAAATAGGAGCTCCTTTTTCATCAATTATTTTCCCCTGAATTGGTTTAGTTTGGGAAAATAATTGGGACGTAATAAAACAATAAAGTAAGGTTGATAATATTTTCATAAATATTAACTGAATTAATTTCCAACAAAAAACAGTGCATTACCAAAAAGCAGTTTTCCATTATACCAAAATGAACGAAATAATGGATTATCTGCCATATAAATCACGCGACCTTTCTTCGCTTCGTAAACACCTAACATCAAATTATTATTTAATTTTTTCTTTACACGATTTCCCATAAACCCTGCAATGTGTGAATTTGAGTCTTTTAATATTCCCACATTCCAACCTTTGGGAAGTAAAGGAAATAGTGTTTTTTCTAATTTTAATGCAAAATACTCATTATCATAACCAAAAGCTAAAGGATGTGAAGGGTCAAGTTCGATTCTGAAGATATTACCATAAATAGTATTTTTCAACTTATCCCGCCGTTTTGAACCATACTTTTTTGTTCGGTCATTTAATTGTTGTTTCTCAGCTATTTTTTTAGCTTCTTTTTTCACTAATTCTGATTCATATTTTACGAGACCAAATCCTTTTTGGTCTACAAATTTGTTCATAGCAGACCCAATTACAATAAGACGCCCTCCTTTATTTACCCACTGGAGCAATTCTGGTGGAGGCTCTTTTTTGGTAATAGTTGATGCGGCTGTCTCTTTTTTAAGTTGAGCACTTGCAGGCAATTCCGTTTTTAAAAAATTGTAAGTCCCATTCGGTAAGATTAATACATCTAAGTTTTCCAAAGGAATTGAAGAAAAATCATCTGAATTAAAAATAGATATTGGATAATTGATTTGTTGTTCAAAAAAATGCCATATCTCTCCAAAATTGGATCCTGAAATACCATTTCCTGAAATCATCCCAATTTTTGGTGAATTAATTACACGAAAATAAGATGAACCTAAATCTTTTCCACTGGTAGATTTTCCCGTTAATGTCCCCACGGCAATTGGCGAATGATTCAATTGAGCCTTTTGAACAATACCATATAACTTATCTCCCAAATGTTCATTGCCTTGTGATGAAATAAAAATTGTTCCGGGTTCGAATACATTCTCTTCTAAAGTAAAAGGTTTTTCAGCGACTCTAACTGTAACTTTATTTTTAAGAATTTCCGATAAGAATTTTAAAGAATTCATTGTTCCCCATTTCACTATTAACCCATATAATTCCTTTTTAAACAGAACATCCGTTTCTCGATGGAGTCTTTTAATTGGGTCTCCCAGTTTAATTTTTTCCTTACTCGCAAATGTTGATAAACCATAAACATAGGGTAAGGACCATGCGGTAATATCATAAGTCATGGTATCAGACAATTGTGTTTTTGGTTCAAATAAAAGATGCGTCAATACAGAAAAGTTTTGCTTCGATGGAATAATAATATCCCCATCTTTTAATATCTTGCTTTCTAACCTATTAGTTTGATAGTTATATACGTCTTTAAGTTTTTCATTAACCTTAAAAGGTTGATAATATTTTATACCATTTAAATCGAGTAATTTCATTAAATCATTTTTTTTATTTTCTGGATTTCCAAGTTTAGGAATGATATAGTTTTTATATTCACCTACCGAACCAGAATTAGCAATTTTATAATAATTTTTAAACTCTTCAATGACTTTTTCGGAATGATTATACACAGTTTCAATGGTTGCAAGACCAGTCAAATAATGGTGATTCAGTCTTTCTTTTAAAGTCAGAATATCTGAATCTGAAGTTTTTACTGCAATTCCGCCTGCACCACTCCCTGCTTTTTCGTATGTCATGCCAATGGCGCCTTTATAAATTGGGTAGGTATCACCATATCCAGGATATAAAAGATCAAACTCTTCATTACGGAAATAAAGTAAGTGGCCTGCATCAAAATATTTGGCATTATTATCCCCAATTAGACCTTGAAATTCCCGTTGCCACGGTGTAATCAATTCATGATATGGTTCCGTAGCGGGAGCGAAATAATAAGGTTCATTATATCCTTGTTCATGATAGTCGACATGGATATGGGGTAACCATTGATTATAAAGTTTTAGGCGCTCTTGAGTTTCTTTCTGCGTTTGCCATACCCAGTCCCGATTTAAATCGTGGTTATAATGATTCGTCCTTCCACTATGCCATCCTTCTCGGTGCTCTCTCGTTTTCGCATCACTATCTGGAATGACATTTCTCGTTCTACGGAAAAAGTTTGTATACCGATCCCTCCCGTCTGGGTTAATACACGGATCAATTATTAAAACGACTTTTTCTAGCCATTTCATTTGGTCAATATTTGTAGTATCTGAGAAAGTGTGGATTGTTTTTAAAGCAGCTTCCATAGAACTGGATTCATTTCCGTGAACCGAATAACTTAACCAAACAATAGATATCGGACTTTTCACTTTTTCACCCGCCATTAATCCTGAAGTAATTAAATGATTTTTCCGAATCGTTTCCAAAGATGCTTTATTATCCGGATGTGTAATGAATGCTGCTACAAGTGGACGACCTTCATACGTTTCGCCGTATTCGATTAGTGCCACATGATTGCTTACATGGGAAACATATTCAAAATAATCCACTGCTTCATGATGAAAAGTGAATTTATCGCCCAAATTATATCCAAGATATTCTGATGGAGATTTAAGTTCATCCGCTTGAAGAATTGGTGAAAAAATTAATACAAGAATAAATAAAAGTTTGCTTTGGTTCATTTGAATTACGTTTTTTTATTAAGATTCTAAGATGTGAAAAACCATTAAGGATTCATCCTGAAAGATACAAAAAGAAAATATGGTTGATGTATGTCCAAGAGGTAATAATCGCTAGATAAATTAAGATTCTCGATATGGAGTATTTATCGAATGATTGCAAATTTTCCAATAAACGGATCTGATTTTGAAGCGCCATTTTCCGCTACATGATATATATATAATCCTGGGGCAACCTCTTGATTATTTACAGTTCGCATATCCCACCAAGTATTACCGGAACTTTCGTTATTATGTATGATCTCATCTACAAATTCACCATTAATTGTGAATATTTTTATCATACAACTTTCAGTTAAATTGGTAAATCTAATTTGCCTTAGGTGTTCAGTTTCTTTAAAAATCGACCGACCAAAATAAGGATTCGGAACAACAGAGACATCTTTTAATGATGATTTTGGAATTACACCTGGATAAACTTGAATGAAGTTTCGATCTAAGATTGTAGTTCCTTTCGAATTTTCTAAAGAAGCATACCCATCTGGATCAGCCCATTTATCTGGATTTGAATAATTAGTATCAATAATGGCTTCCAATTGACCATTACCCAAATCTTTAAACGTTTTTGTATAAGGAGCTTCTACACCCATATCAAATGCAACCACAGAATAAGTCACTTCTACGCCGTTCGTCACATCTAAGTCCTCAAGCACGTACCAAAAAGTATCAGTCTCCACCACATACGGTTCAGGAAGTCGAATGGATTCAAGGCCTACATCATCTCCAAGTGAAAACCACGGAAAATAAGGGTCTTTCCCTTTAATAGAATGGCCACGGATTCCATCATCTCCACAGTCTTCATTATTAGAGTAAATACAATGGGTAGAATCCATTTCTGCAGAGAGATCATATTGTTTAAAGGGTCGCCATCCAACGAAAATACCTTTATCGTCGTAAATCATATCTTTCATTGTTCCCCATGTTTCTCCACCATCAATACTTTTATAAATTTTATATCCTTCAAAATCTGAATATCCGGTTACAACATCATTGGTCGATTCAGCAGCATTATTCCAATATATTTTAACTTTACCATCCTCTGTTATTCCATGGACTTTCGGACGTGTTGGCGGTGTAAATCCCTGATATCGCGAATTATACATGACTTGAGCAAAACGAGCATTATTAATTAAATCCTGTTCATCCTGACCGAATATGATACAAAATGAAAAAGGAACTTCACGTCCTACAGGGAGATCAAATGGACCACAACTCATAATCACCAAAGGATCAACACCATCCGGTGGACGCTGAAATACGGCTTCTTCTTCTATGCCTTCTAAAGAATCGAAATGTGGATTTAATTCTGATCCAGAATCGGTTCCAGGATTATCAGTATGGAAATGCCACTCTTTCTCATTATCGGATAAATTGACTGTGTCGCCAACCATGAGTTTATAAAAGAGTTCTTCTTTATTTCTTGCTTGAGGGCAACCGGGTGTTCCTGCATAACAATCTCCCCCTTCTCCTTCCAATCGTAAAACACCTGGGCGGAGATACCAATCTAACCAATGCCAATCGGTCATTTTCAGAGGTTCACCGGGGAATATGTCAATAGAACCATCATTATCTAAATCTACAGGATCCGTGGCACGTGGTGAATCCAGTAACTGTGTTGCTACCAATCCAAATTCATTTCCGGGACTAATAGTATTCGGATCCATTGCATATCCTTTCGCCAGAGATTGTCCATCATAATCGCCAATCATAGACATGCTGATTAATAATCGTTCTTTATTAATATCGAGCAATTCCCAATAATATTTCATGTAATCATCTCGACTGGTCCAATAGCTATAATTCCCATATTTATCACCAGTTAAAATGACGCCATCGACCCAAAACCCTAAACTCATACCTTTATAATTAAATCCTTTTCCACGATTGAGTTTTGTCCCATCTGGCATTATCATGGCATCTCCACAAATTGGGTTTCCTGTATCATCAAAAATTGGGAGTCCTAGTTCATCTTCCGCACACCAATCTCCACTCTCATTTCGAACCTTCACCGTAATAAATAAAATATCTTCAGCATAAGAAACACCATAAGAATGGGCTTCAGACATAACCCTTAACCCCATGGGGTAACCAGTTTGTTCATAGTCGCTATTCGTATTAACCTGATTTCCACGATGGGCCCATCTGTCATCAAATTCCATATAAACGTCCATATCAGAAATAAACCTGCCAGGAACTGTCTCCCAACAGTTTGGATCTTTTCGAGAATTTGTACACTTTGGAAGATTAATATTAAAATCTTCCGCCCACCATCCCGGCCAATAATGATCTGTTTTCCCCGATTGTGGATTATATTTTATTGGCCACGTTTCAGCATAAGCCGAATGGGCTAAAATGGGGTACGTATCGGCAGGATCAGTCACATATGTTTCTCCAAAAATATCACCTGCAGTAATATCTGTATTATGGGTATTTATTCGTGCCATATTTGCTGCTTGCCAATCAGTATTATATGTTGGATTAAAAAATGTTAAACAAGACTCGGCGGTATTAGCGCCATAATAAAAATAACGATCATCCGCTGTCCATTCTTCTTGATCTGGACCATAATCATAATAATCGAATTGTGCTTCTCGACTAATTAAATCGGGTCGAAGGGCCCACGGATATATTAAACCAATATGAGCAGATGAAGAATTTGGATCTTTTTCGCCCACGGTCGTTATCACTAGATTTTTTGTTTCTTCATCCAAAAACCATTGGTAAGAATCAGTCAAATCTCCTTTCGAATTTTTCCGAGATATTGAATCCGGTTCCCATAGACCAAAATCTTCACTAGCTTCAAACAATATCCCAACATAATTAGTATCTCCATTCTCAAACCAAGAATCGTAAGCATCCTGAGATTCCCAAATACTATAAATGGGAAACCCTTCCTCATCTAAACTTGATTCCACAAGTTCCCAAGAATAATTAGATGTGTAGGACTGCCCGGGAACGCCCGCAAGGAAGGAAACGTCATACAAATATCCATAATCACCCCAAGCGCCGTTTGGGCTTACATCAATATCCACAAAATTTCCAAAATTGGTTACAGCGGTTTGAGCCTTTCCTTGTAGGAGATACCCTCTTGCTCTGTCATTCATTGGATTTGTAGGAAATGGATTATCCCCAATTCGTGCACTTTGATTTATTTTAAATGGATCAACCATTTCTTGAATACTAGGGCGACCAAAACCGTTAGCATTCAAAAAATTGAATAGTGTAAAAAGAAAATAAAATAGTACAGGACGGTGCATCACGGAAGTTTACGATGGAAAATTGAGCTTTTTTCTTCTTTTAACTTGGGGAATTAATAAACGAAAATGCTTGTTGACGCAACCTATTTAATCTTTTCTGTCATTGCCTTTCTACCCTATTGCTACGACAATCATGCGATCTAAATGAAGCTTGCGTAACGGGAGTGCAGATTAGGAATCTCGTTATTAGTGCAAAAAACCCCGCCAAAATCAATTATATTATCCTGACGGGGTTTTTATTTAAAAAGAAAGAGACTTAAGGTCGTTCTATTTTGTATGGTATGGACCAAACAGCAGTATTATATCCACCATCATCCACAAATAATGTGGCAAGATCAATGGTTTCAAAAAAGGATCTAAATCCACGATGACGCCGGCCCTGTCCAGGGCCATGGGCTCGCCATCCACCGGAATGAATATTATCATTCATGACACCATCCAAAAAGACGCCTTTGTCATTTAGATGCTTTCGACCTCGCATTCCTCTGGAACGGCCATAATTTTTGAAGACCCATTCGCCCACACCGGAGCTATCCATAGTTAGTTCTGGACCTGTATTTTCTACGGCCACTTGCACCATATAAGGAACGAATGCTGTAAATGTAGGCAGTGCATCTCGATCTATAAATAGATCCCCAATTCCATCTGCTTCAAAATAATGAAGTAAATCTCCCTGTTCTAAAGCGTCAGTTAATCCATAAACAGATAAATTTGAAATTGATACTTTATCTCCAGAACCGCCAATCATGGCCGTTAAAGCATTTACTCTCCAAACGTATCCATCAGGATTTGAATCGTCTTCGATTTGCACAAAGCGTACCTTGCGAACCAAACTGGATGTAAACTCTTTTGAAAAACTGATTGAATCTATTTGAGTATGGTCTGTAGTATCGAAGGCTTTTACAAATAAATCTCCCGAAACTGTATAAGATACAATCCCAATAGCTGTGTCACCATCAATATCGAATTCTACGGTTCGGTCACGATCGGAAATTTGGCGTCCAAATCGGATTTTATACCCTTCCCCAAATGCCAAAGTATCTGTAAATATTCGTCCCATACCATCCGTTTCAAGACCCATTTCGTGATCTAGATCCAAGTCGCTCCCAGTATCAAAACCGTCAACTCCGGATATTTCATCAGCTTCTAAAAGTGCCAGTAATACAGATTCTGTATCGACCGTTCTGTCATCTACACATCCAATTATTGATAAGATAGATGCAGTTAGTGTAATTAAAACTAATTGTTTCATGTGTATTTTTCCTTTTATTATTTTATTAAAAGCCACGGCGTTTTTTACCACCGCGACGTCCCATATTTTTACCACGTTTTCCCTCTTTTCCATGATGCTCTTTTAGCTCGCCCCGGATGTTTCTCATCATTTTCTGTTTAAACATACCAAGGATTGCCAACTGTCTCGGCGAAAGGATATCATCCATTCCCAAAAGAAATTTTGACTCAAGGTCCACAACTTTTTTACGGAGTTCAGTGGCTTTTTTCACTGTGTTTTTTACATCTTTTCCAGATAGATCTTCATCTTCTCCCATTTTCTTTCTCATCTCTCCAGCAAGAGCACGTTCCATTTTCTTCACTTCATCTAATTCATTACGATGTTTTCTTAATCTGGGGAAGAATTTCTCTGCCTGTTCCGGCGAAAGATCCAATTCATCTGTGAGTTTCCAAACCATCATCATTTCCATTTTTTCAGATCGCTCATGGTCTCTTTCAGGATGGTCAAAATCCTGGGCTATTAATCCGGAAACAAAAATCAATAATAAGATATGTTTCATAGGGTTATTTCCTCTTCATTTGTTAATTCATTTAATAAATCTACAGTATCCCAAAAATCCCCTTCATCTAAAAGGAAATAGGCAAGGTCTTCTGTATAAGAAGCGTCTATTTCCAGGGAGTCGATATCCACCGTCCAAAAGTCAGTTTCAAAGATATTTTCTATCTCATCAGCATAATATAGTTCTGCGTCCATGGTAGCACCAAATTGTGAGTAAGATAAAATTCCAACCATGAGTATCATCATAAATCCTGTCAATAGCGTATGTCTATCTTGACGGGACTTTTGAATTCGCCCATGCAATTTAGACAAAAATTCTTCAGGATTTGTTTGAGTTGAATTCTCAGAATTCATATTTATTAGGTTTTGTTCAAATTTATTCATCGCTTAGCCATTCCTTTAAATTTGTTAATGCGTGGTGATAATTCACTTTTGCTGTGCCCACTGACATCCCTGTTATTTTAGAAATATCTTTATACGGTAATTCTTGCGCAATCCGCATCATGACCACAGTTCGTTGTTTTTTTGGTAATCTTGATATAGCATCCCAAAGTTCTTTTTTAACCCATTCTTTTTCCAGGGATGTATCTTGCTCTCCCCGATCTTGGGTTTGGTCCAAATGAAGAAAGTTTTTCCACTTATTTCTAGTAAGCCAAGAATTGGCTGCATTAATATTGATTCTATATAAATAAGTTGTGAATGCGGATTCAAATCGAAAATTCTTAAGGTGTTTGAATAATTTATAGAAAACATCTTGTGCCAAATCTTCCGAAGCCATTTTGTCTCGGGTAATATTGAAGAAAAAACCGACAGAATTGGAAAGATGTCGTTTAACCAATTGGTCGAACGCGGCAGAATTGCCATCTTGGTATTGTTTGATAAGATCATAGTCTTTTTGCATGTCATTTCGCATTATTGGACACTAAAGTGTTTCGGAGGTTAAAAAACTTTTTTTAATTTCACCATTGCCATTTTTCTCCAGCTTTATTCTTTATTACTTTAAGTCTAGTGAAATAGATTAAAAATAAACTTTATGCCCAATTTAGATAAAAGTATTACACCCAATTTACAACAACAATCTGCCATAGAACATCCTCCCGGTCCATTGATGATCTTAGCCGGAGCTGGAACCGGCAAAACGTTCACTTTAGAGAATCGAATT
>TARA_B110000495_G_scaffold123403_1_pt1 | contig 23547 bp, 30 predicted proteins | sample TARA_B110000495 | Tara Oceans TARA_B110000495 (sample SAMEA4398219) | marine metagenome | biome: Polar Biome; feature: [MES] marine water layer (ENVO:01000295) within the mesopelagic zone...; material: water (ENVO:00002006), including particulate matter (ENVO:01000060) such... | reverse complement strand
GCTAGTTTAGCTTAGGTATGAAACTTTAGAGCTTTATTAATCTTTTCCATTAAAGCTCTAGGTTGAACTCCTGATTCCAATAATCTCCTATACTCTGACTTAAATGCATCTACAAACTCACTACTTAATTCAAAGTTCCTAGGGTAAAACTGGCGTCTGACAGTTTTAATACTACTTACATTTTCTTGAAATATACTCTCTAATTCTTTATTAAAATTATCCATTACACTAGTATTTATATATATACATAATTTTTACTGTATATATACATCTATAATTTACCGCCCGGGAATACATCAGTAGGTTCAATACCAAATTGAGATAGTTCATTCCAGTCGATATCACAATCTTTCTCTGAATATGGGGCACCGGTGTCAGTTATATACAAGCTAGCTTGTGTTATACGCTCTAACGGGGAACCGGAAAGACTTATAATTGCTGGGCGGTTTTCTTTATCAAATAAATTACTCTCCGGTAGTAATGACTGCTGCTCAATTTGTTGTATAATATTGTCGATTTCCTTTATATACTCAATGTCAGTCTCCCTGGACCCATTATCGGTAATCTCAACTGAATTATCAAATGGGATGTAAAACAGTATATCAATAAACTTCATACACTCTCTTAATATCGGTATACATTTATCAATAAATTCACTATCTATATCAGAGCTCTGCTTATCATAAGAATGCATTGAGTATGCGATATTATCTACTGCACATCTATCAAAGATAATATTATCATCTCTTGTATACTTCATGCTATCATCGATCATACAATCAAGTATCAGTTGTTGTGTATTCTTTGTTGTATGCTTACTGTGTTGTAAATTATCTTTTATAACAATATCTCTATACGATGTTTTAGGTGTCTTATATACACCCTCCCAGTTCTTTAGAAAATCTTGTATAAAAGTACTCTTTCCTACACATGCGGTTCCTGTTACAGCTACTCTCATATATATATTATATATGATACTGACTACAAAATCAACCTAATTATTTTTTTGTAAATAGTATCTTTACACCCTTAGGTATATGTTTACTTAACCATATACGTATATTCTTAGATGGGGGTATCTTAGATACCTTTACTAGTACACTCTTACTGGTCATATATATCTCTGTTATGTTTTTGAAATTTTCTCATAATTACACCAGCTAGGGCGTTCGCTTCATTCTCAATAGGGCTGCCATCAGCTCCAGAATAATCATCTAATCTATCCTCTTCATGCTGCTTCGCGTGTACTAGTTCATGTGCTAGGCTTCTTAATATATCTACTAGTGCTCTTTTCCCAGACAGTACTCGAATATCCCGGGTCATCTTATTAAAACATCCGGTTGTCATATCATCCTCTGGTGCATCGACGAATGTTACATTACATGGTCTCTTAATATCTAAATCATCATTACACATATCTATAAATCTGGAGATTATTTCTTTATTCTCCTGTAGCATAACATATGACTTAAAGCATGACATATAATTATTTATTCTTATTGTGGTAATAAACCTCAATAGATTGAGCTGATCCCACTATACTGTCGTATAACCAGCATACAGCTGAGCTAGCGGCAGCAAATAAAATATTATCATATATATTATGATAATTAATTATACTAACAACCAGTCCTACCCAGAACCCTAAACATAAACTACATTTTAATAAATCATGTAGTAATCTAGACTTAATACATAACCAATCTCTTACAGTACCAAATATACTACCATATATAATGATAGATGTTATACCAGTACAAGCTACTAACTGTAACCATAATGGGATCATACCTATATTACTTACTATTCTTTAGTTTATCTATTGCTTGAGGTAATAAGGAGGCTTGATCAATATCAACGGTAATAGTGTTACCATCATCATCGGTAATTGATACTTTATTGTCATCTTTTAAAGTTACCATAGGGCACTTATCCTTACCACAGCATAGTAGTATTCCATTACCTTTTAATTTTAAATTACTCATACTATTATTTATACCCCGGTCGTCTGATCCCATGCACTAACATGCAGTCTAGTTAGTCCTGTATAACCATACTTCTTACCCATTTCCATACAAAACTTTGTACGTTCATGGTAATTCTCCCGCTTATCAAGCCCAGGCATCATTAACACTCTCTTCGATGGAATATTAAATGGTTCAATAAAGTCTTTAGTTATCTCATGTACGCATTCCTCTGTACTAATTACAAACTTAAACCAATAGTTTGGATGGCTCATTATACGTCTTAAGACATCTGGTTTGATCCGGCGAGATTTTTCCATTCCGCTATTAGCTAGCTTAACACTACAATTAATTTGATCTAATTTTTCAAACATATCATCCTCGATATATATAGTACCATTAGTTTCAATTTCATTATAAACTGATTTAACTGAGAACCAGTCTAAAAAATTACAAATTGCTCTTTGGTTTTTAGGTATCGTAGGCTCTCCTCCGGTCCATATTAGGTTGACTCTACCTTCCATAATCCATGGTAATATTCCTTCTTCTTCCCACCTATCAACAAGATATTGAAAAGGCTTCTCTAAACCTTTTCGCCATACAGCCTCTGTATCACACCACCAAGTAGCTTTACCTTCTTTCATTAAGCTACCATCAGGTCCACCACACATTAAGTTACAGGCTTTTAATCTAATAAAATATGCTGGTACACCACTAGTATTACCCTCACCTTGTACACTATAAAAGTCTTCAGATATATTTAAAGTTTCTATATTCATTCTCTATATTATATATACTATATTAAAATAACCAACTATTTGTTGTTTTTTTAAACTTAGGGTTCACCCACGTATTAACTGTCTTGTTAGGGTCATGACCAATTTTTGATTTAGGTTGATCTTTAGCTTTAGATTCAGTAGCTGGTGGAGGTTGACTGTTAGGTTCATCAACTGGTGGTGTATTAATATTATCGGGCTTTGCATCTCTACTGTATAAACTACCATCTATACTAGTATTAATTTCCGGGGCAGATAAATGCTCAACCGGGGTCATATATATTGCTGAATTATTATCATGTTCAAATAACTCAACCTTAGTACATCTACATCTCATATCAGTTGCTAATGCTACAAAGTTATCAGCTGATGCATGACAGAATTCTGCAAACTTCTCTATTCCTACACCATCCATTAACCTTAAATCACATATACCTTCTTTAGCTAATTTCTTAAATTTATCTACATGTGGGTCAGAGGTTGATATACACGTTGTATGGTCAAATTGCTTCCTCAGGAATTCCTTCAAACCTTTCAGCCCTCCAAAATCGACGACCCAATTATTCTTATCTAGCTTATCAGATGTAAACCAGAACTTCGCGGTTAGGTGGTAACCATGTAAATATTTACAATGACTATCTGCCAGAGGTTGTCTAAAGGCACAGCTACCTAGTTCAATTAATTTAGTACTACAATACATATATATATTATAGTATAAAGGAGAGTATATATCAACAACCTTTTATTAATTGAGCAATTCTTTTATATTTCTCCGCGACTTTTATGTCAGGTTTACTTTGATTTTGCTTAAGTTTATCTCCAGCGGTTCGGAAAGTAGCTTGGTCCTCCTGCTTACCCTTACTCCGAAATTTACCCCGGGCTTTTGAAGCGCGATTAGCATCGCGGGTCTTTTCCGGTTGTTTATATGGTTTACCAGATTTGTTTCGACCATGTGGTGCTTCTTTTCTTTCTTTTCTACCTTTAGCTTTTGATGCATTGTTCGCCTGCCTGACAGTTTTTGTCTGTTTGTAAGGCTCACCTGTTTTAGGGTTAATACCGTGAGTATCATCTATTTTTTTCGGTTGGTCACCTGTCCTTCTAGCAGGTTGATCACCTGTCTTAGGAAGTTCATATTCAACCTCATCTTCATCACTTACTATGGTGATAGCATTAGGTGCAAGTTTTTGAAAAGCTGTAGCAACATCACCAATTGATACGGCACCGGATTCGGCTGCTGCTAGTGATATAGCTCCAATACCAATAGCCGCAGCTGCTCCAGGATCATTAGGGTCTTCGAATTCTCCTTCAAATTCAGGATCTTCAATTAGTGCCTTAGCTTTATCATAAAATACCTTCTTAGTTAGCTTCCATATACTATTTGAATCTCTAGGGTCTTTCCGGACTAACACTCCATAAGTACCTCCAATCTTAACTCTCTTGTCTATCTTATCAAGAAGTTCATACCTTTTAAGGAGCGCTACTATCTCCGGATGATTTATAATAGATCGAGGTATCCGGATTCTTGATGTTGACCGATCCGGTGGTGTTGATTGTTCAGGTGATGTTGATTGTTCAGGTTTATCTGTTACCTCGGGTTTAAGCCAATAAGGTATTTCCATTGGATCCCATGTACTTTCACCGTATATTAGACTAGCTATATTATTTAAACTTTCATTAAAGTTTTTTTGAGTGTTACTATTAGTAGGACTAGTCAGTTCAGTATCTAGTGGCTCTGAAGCTGATATAGGTATAATCGCCTTTACCTTTAATGGTATACTCCTACCACGAGCGTTAGGGTCATTGGTACCGGCGGCTGAACCGTAAAGTATTAAGTGCTGGTTATTAGGTGTATCTAAGTGATCAAATTCAAAGTAATATGGGTCCCCAGTCGCAAAGCCGGTAGTTACTTTACCAAATTGCCGATGGTTACCTTTTTCATCCTCATAATAGTTATTCTCCACTGGTATTACGGGTGCGCCTTTCTTTGCAAGTGTCTGTACAGATTGAATACTACCAGTTACTTTATCAAATGTACTACCTACTCCAGATGTATCATTTATCTTCTTATCGGTATCAACCAAATCCGGCTTACTAGGTGCTCTATCTTGAATATCAGCGACCTTTATAATATTACCATCTTTATCTGTTAAAGCTCTATCCTGTTTATCAGATTCATCACCAGCAGGTTTTGCTCTTCTTTCTAGTTCATCTTGCTGTCTCTGTACCTCAAGTTCACGTGCGGTTTTTTTCGCTAATTCATCCTCCGCATTCTTAGTAATCATAGCCTGACTAGTCGGTAGATCCCCTCCAGGGAAGTTAATCATATCACCTTCCATTATTTTTTTAATCTTATTATATTTACTCATGACATTAAAAATAATTTTATTAGCTGTATAAACTCGTTATTCTCTACACCCTGCTCCTTTAAGAACGCTTCTAGATGCTGTATATCTCCAGCACTTATTATATTATCGTGAGTAGCTTCTGCACAATCACACTTATTCTTACTGTGTAAATATTCTAAAGCAAATCGTTTAAAGTCTTCTAACGTTCGACCTTCAGCTGGCTCTACTTCTTCCGGACTTATATCCATAATATCATCCTTAGCGTCGGGTGAGGTCATCATAATTCTCAACACACCGGACATCTCCTCAATTACATATCCCTCATACTCACCTGTAATTGAAAGGTTATCCTTATTTTTCGGATCAGTCCTGAACCGAACCTTCTTAAGACTTGTACTATCTAGAGCACTATTTATTATTTTATTAAACTTCACTACAATTATTTATCAAATAATACTTGAATATATAGATAATATATGTTATAATATATATATGGATAGAGTAAAATTGCCATTCGCTAACGGAAATCACCCTAGAGGTGAAGATGAGAAGCTACAAATTATAAAAAACGCAGCAGCGGCATATGAATTATATATGGATGCTCTAGGGTTCGACTGGAGAAGTGACCCTAATAGCTCAGAGACTCCAATGAGGGTTGCAAAGGCTTTCGTGAATGATCTAGCTGAGGGTTGCTATACAGCACCTCCAAAAATTACTGCATTTGATAACATTGATCAATATGACGGTCTCGTATTTCAGGGTAATATAACTATGAATTCGTTCTGTTCACATCATCACTTACCCTTCATAGGTAAGGCTCATGTTGCTTATATTCCAGGTAAGGATGGTAAGGTAATAGGTTTAAGTAAGTTGAATAGAGTAGTTGAATGGTTCGCTCGAAGGCCTCAAGTTCAGGAGAACTTGACAATGCAAATCCATAAACATATAGATAAGATATGCGAAGACAATAAAGGGGTAGCTGTAATGGTTGAAGCTAATCATCTATGTGCATGTGTTAGAGGTGTTAAACATGACAGTGTTATGAAGACTGCTAGGATGAGTGGAGCTTTTCTTGATAAACAGGATATTAACACTAGACAAGAATTTTACGATTTCGTAAGAGATATTAAACGATGAATACAATCAATACTATAATTACATGTACTTCAGGTACATGCCATCATCCAACGCATCAGCTATTTGCTTATCTAGCTGTAACTACTATTGTAGTTTTTTCTCTAATCCTAATTAGAGAAAAGCTAAGAGGTAGATAATATACTCTTAACAATATCTGGATCAATATGGTCAGGTATATCATCCATGATAACGTCTAGGTTATCAAAATTATCACGTATATTTGATGCACTATAAGGTGTACCATCTGGCTTATCCACTACACTAACTGCAGAGGTTTTAGGGTCAATAATATCTACATTCAGACTCTTACCGGTTGCCCATTTCTGTACACCAGACCATCTCTTCCAGTCATCATCCTTTAAACTAGAACCCAATATAACTCTCTTACCAGATAAGCTCTCTAGAGCGTTATATGCAGCACCTACTGGACTAGGTAAGGGTGATATATCTACATCTACATTGGGTAGATTACTGACATATAGCTCAAACAACTTCTTAGATATCTCCGGTGTTATAACTTGACCAGTTTTCGTCTTTCTCTCACTCTTCGCACTCGGCGCTGATATTAGCACGACTACATTATCAGCCATTTGAGAGTATTGTTTTACCATCTCATAATGACCTTTGTGAGGCGGTTTAAAGCTACCAGGTACTAATGCTATATCAGCCTTCCGATTTATATAATCTTTAAATGTTGGTATCATAGTGTTATCCAAATTTTTTATTAGGGTCAAAATTAGCTTTACTAAACTCTAACCTATCTACAAGCTTAACTGCATTTCCGATATGGTCAACTGCTACAAAACCTTCAGGTTTGGTTACTAGAAAGCTACCATCCTCTTGCTCAATAAAACTGTCCATGGCTCGTAGATTAGATAGTTTAGTTACAAATATATTTTTTATTTGCATCAACTTCAAGTATAAGTCGTACATCATCTCAATATTCGTAACATTCTCTCTAAGAAATTGTACACCCTTTTCCATTGCAGCTTGTTTCCTCTTTTGACCGGCTTCGGTTTTTAATTTCTCTATAGCCTTAGTAGCCTTATCTATATATTTACTGATAAACGTATCTGCAAACTGCTTAGGGTCACTTTCAAATTCACCCTGTATTCTAATCGCACTATTAATGTGAACTTTTAACTCAGCTTTTAAGTCTGAAATACTCTCTGTATTACTTAGAAATTCAAAAACATTCTGAATCTGCCAAAAGTGATTTCTACATTCTCTAATTAGATTTGTTATATGTAGTGACTCAGCAGATGTTAATTGTACTTGCCCACTTACATCCTTAAATGTTGCATCATCAAACCAGACACTAGGATGTTTCGTTAGCTTATCAGCCTTAAATCCGAATGATGCAGTCATGTCATGGATTGTAGGCCCACCGGTATACATCGTATGAAATACTATACCCATATCTGATTTTAACATCTCTTTCGCTAAATCAGATTTAGCTGGTACTGTATATGAAATTGTATTAGGTCGAAATACTAAATGCTCTTCACCGTCAATATTAGCACGTCTTATAGAATCTTTAGTATATAACATATCACCTTGTATTACATATCCATCTATACCAATATTCTTCAACGACTTAAAGGCATATTTGAGCTTCTTTCTTAACATGCTCTTATCCTGTGTTGAATCACCTCGTCGGACATCACCATGGTTACGATTTATATCCGTTATTCTTTTATTCATTTTAGGTATTTTACCGAACACGGACTTAGTACCTATAAAAAACTTACCATCTGCTGGATCAGTACCGGCGAATATTGCTGGAGCACCATCCCATTTTGTGGTTATATCAACCGGTTGATCTGTATGACCTTGTAAAGTATCGATTAAGCTTGTATACATATTAAATGCACGCTCTACTCCATCTTTACCGAGGTTTATTAATTCATCTTCAATATGTTCTAAGTGAGTATTCTTACTCTCAATATATAAAATATAATCTTTAAAGTTATACATATCATTATTTATACAATTAAGCAGCTACACTTATACCTATACCTTTATTTCTTGTATCTACACTAGGGTTAGATACAACAATCTCTGGGGTATTATTAAGCTGTTTATATATACTTGTCAAGGTCGTGCCCATATCAGCATTATTATCAAACTTTAAAATAGCGGCTTTTAATGACTTTGTATTGAGTATAACTAGTCTAGGGAACCCGTGAACAGCCTGATATGTAGTAGCCATTAATGCAGCCTGTAACCGTTGTAATGTCTTTTGACCGGTTGTACGTCCCTTACCTCCTTGATCAATAAGTGCCTTACGGATATCTGCATTTTTAAATATTTTCTCTGCAGCAGTTATTAAAGACTTCACACTACCGTCATCTAATTGCTCAGTTCTCATCTCAACATAAGCTTCTGCTAATTCGCGCGGAGTTAAATCCCAGTCATAATTGAACATATACTGCGCGCTTGATTGCCAGTTATAATCAGTCTTATCGAGATTAGCCTTATTTAATATATCTAAACCTTGATATATGTATGTTATATTCTCCGCAACAGTTTTGAATCCTTTTATATGTGGGAATATCTCGCTTGTCTTAGCCATGTCAAAAGCTGTAGTTATATTACTCTTAATAATATCAGTCGAAATATTACCGGATTTATCAGTGATATCGTTTAAGTTATTATATAGTTGTGCAAATATACCGGGTAAGTTTTCCTCCGGGTTATTATAATATATGCTATAGTTTTTCTTTATAATACCTTCCATACCATTAAGACTTTTTATAACTTTATTAGCCTTTTCAGTCAGCCTATTAATAGTATCTTTCTGCTCTACTTGTGAAAAATGTTGTCCTTGATTCCGGTCCTTAAGAATGTTTAGATATTTATTCCCCGGTGTAGTAAATATACCCTTAGTATAATCGCTACTACCCAATCTTCCACCGTCTCCTTTTATCTCAATCTCCATACCATTAACCTGCAAATCACCTACACTTCCTTTAGTCGCGTTTGTGAATAGCGTCAAGCTTATTTCCCCAGGACCTACACTTACAGTATTTATTTTCGGTTGTACCTTTTTTGTAAGTTCAGTAAAGAGGGTTAGCCATGATGGTGTAAGTTTCTTGATAAGTGGATCCAGACAACTGGTTAAGTCCTTTACACCGGATTTGTTTAAGAAATTCTCAATTGTACCTAAGTTACCAGATTTCTTTTTCTCAACAATCTTATTTAATACCTGTATATTGAGGTCATAATTTAGAAATATCTCCAATACAATCGTATCAATATCTTCAATCTCTTCCCATTGACTCAATCTTAATAGCTGTTTAATTAAGGATTCAGCCCCTCCTTCGCCTTTCGCTAGTACTAGGCGCTTAAGTCGTTGATAATAATCATCTGAAACTGACCCTAATTGCTCCTGATCCTGTCCATTAGCCGGTATACCGACAATATTAACATTTTCGTTAACGGGTGACTTGTGTTGGTTTAAATATACATCCGCTAAGGATCTATACTCCCTCGGTTGATCTTCATTCATAATTACCTTATATTAACATTACTATACTTCTTCATTAACTGTAAAAATTTATTTAACATAGATTTATTATTATTCTCATTAACACTATTAATAGTATCACTTACTGAATCAATCCGATCCTCATTGTCCCCTCGAGTTTGTTGATTATTTATTATACTTATAATATCCTGTTTAACCTGCTCGGCATTCTCTCTAGTTATCTCTGGTTGGTCAAGCTTACTTAACGTACTCATATCTGTATCTTCAATGTTTATGACCAAAGCCTTAAGTAATAATCTAACCAAGGTTACCTCTGCAGCGGGTGATAATGCTGCCTCCGGCGCACTAGTTTCTGGAACCTCACCGGCTCCTGGAGCAGGGCTAGGTGGCATTTCTGGTGGTATACCCTCCGGTGGTGCTACTGGAACCTCACCGGGAGCTTCCGTAATATTAACAATACCGTTAATAAATTTATTAAAATTCTTCAATTACTATTTCCCCATCTGCTTTACTTTATCGCGATTCTTACTAGCGACTTCAGTAGATTTATTTTGCTTGACACTAGCTAGCTCCTGTCTAGATCCTTGAGCATCTAAACCAGCCTTGTGTGCTGTATCCTCAGCTTTATCTGTATTTTGCTTAGCTGTATTAAGTTCTTCCTCTTGGTCCGGGTTATCTGCCTCAGTATCATCGTCGGATTCAGCCGCGAGACCTAGGCGTTTAAATTGATCCTCGATTATTTGTTCAAAACGTTTCATAATACGATTATTTATACAAAAATAATTAATTTACTAGATAAGCACCTTCTTAAATGTATATTCATTAAAAAATTTATCTTTAATCGCGATTAGTCCGTTATCATTCGCATATTTAAACAACGCTCCTAGGTTCCGCGGCTTTACTCCTGTACTAATAGATATAATCTCATCAACTAGATCACCTTCTCGAGCATGTAGTCGGTCGACGTACTGATTATAGCTGATATTACTAGTAATAAACTTAATACCAATTAATCGGGAGATAATCTGAATAATATCCCGGTGAAGTTTAATAAAACACTCATGATTATAATAATTACATATCTCAAGCTTAGTCAGATCCAGTTCATTAATTAAAAATACTGGACGATCTGCAGAACTACTACGAACTGTCAAATATTCACATAATTCATATAATATATTGTGGATTATAACTCTCCTACATGTATCATCATTAAGCTCATGATCATTAATCAAATCTAGATCATGTAATTCATTGACTAGTCGGACTGTAATATTACCAAATATAGCATTATAACTTATAATCTCTACCCCGTACGGATCTATAATGGCTTTATTCAGCATGGCTTTTATATTATAACTGATTTTTACACACTTGCAACACTTTTTTTATATTACTCTTAAAAAATAACTCAAAATCACATATAATATATTTATTTTTATACACATGATAACTCTCCGGAAGGTTCCACTTCGGGTATGCCGGGTCTTTCTCCTTTGAGAAGACCACACATGTATTACAGTAGTTAATTTTGAACGTTAGAAACCATATTTTATCGGTATTACTAGCCTGTAATATCCATTCATCGAGCTGTTTACATTCTGTGAATATCTGATTCCATGAAAACTTTTTATAAGTCTTACATTCAACAGTCATACCATATAACTCATCCGGAACTATTAAATCACCTTCAGTTAGAAGTTGTTGTGATTTAGTTAACCGGTTAATTCTAAAGGAATTCTTCCCTCCCGTGAACGCACCAGAGTTAGGTACTCTTTCAAAATTTAAACCGAATAACTCTGAGAGCCTTGATGCTACCTCACGTTCTCCCCGGTTTCCCTTTGTTTTACTTGAACTAGGCATACTGTATTTATAACGCAGTGTTCAAGTTTCTACGTTGTATATGTATAGCTTCTTTCTTAGGACCCTTTTTTCCCTTCTTACTCTTCCGCGATTTAGGTTTCTTAGAACTCCCACCTAATATACTTGGTATTCTAGCATCTCCCGGGGCATATGTATCCGCACCTCCGGGAAAAGATCCCCCTGTACTCGTATAACTACCTAAAGCTCCCCCGGTACTCGCGACATTATCCTCTAGTAATACTTTCTCAAAAAACTGTTTAAATAAATTCATAACTTGATTTATACCTTAAAATAGGTTATAATAAGTATTTATGTCACTCATTGAGAATTATATAATAGAGTTAGAAAAAGATGTTAAGCTAGATCAGTTTAATGTAAAGGATTGTCAAATGAAACTACCAGCATATAAGCATAAATGGGTAGGTAGGTTGATGAGGCATAAATATGAGGTTGTTAAGCTAACACAGCAGAAGTATGAAACACGTATTGCAGTATCTAAGAAAATTCAAACAAATACTACATATAAGATATCAAAACCAGCGGCTGAGAAAGCCGCAAATAGCCATGATTATATAGTTAAAATTAGTAATGAAATTAATGAGCTTAATGTTGTTATTGAGTTCTTAGAGAAAGCTGAAAGAATACTATCTAGTATGACGTTTGATATTAAAAATATTGTCGAAATAATGAAACTAGAAACAACATGAAGAGTGATATACACTTTGATTGGGAACCTGGAAGTAATGTATCAACATTAAAATCTACCCCGGAAATATTTGGAACTATTAGAGAAAATTTCAGTATACCTAATGACCAGTACCAATTTCAACGAAGATATTCCCCATGGGTACCTAGAAGATTATATGCAATTACACCGACTGGTCGCTTCGACCCTGGACTATTTTATAATATCAAGAAATTTATATTAAATAAATATCCATCAAAGATTATAACATATTCTAGTAATATACTAAGAAATGTAAAACCTAGTTATGATATATCTGATCTTGCTAGTCTTAAACTAGATTTAAGAGAGTATCAAAAAGATATAGTACATCAATGCATAAAGATCGGAAGAGGTGTAGTAGTACTGGCGACCGCTGGCGGTAAGACGTTAACAACTGCATGTTTAATTGAGAGTATATTTAAGAAGGTTGACACGGATAGTATAGAGATGTTTAGATGTCTAGTACTTGTACCAACATTAAATCTTGTACACCAGACATGTAAGGATTTTCTAGAGTATAATATATCACCCTCAGTATGTAAATGGACCGGTAATGAACCATTAGATTCAACAGCAAATATTATCGTCGCGAATGTAGGTATTTTACAGAGTTCAAAAACTGATAAAGAGTGGTTAAAGTATATTGATTTACTTATAGTTGATGAGGTTCATATGCTTAGAAAGGGTAATAAGATTAATAAAATTATAAAGAGTATAATTACACCGAATAAATTCGGACTAACAGGTACTCTACCTGAGTCACTACTCGATCAATGGAATATATTTGGTTTAATAGGTCCAAAGATATATGAAAAAAATAGTAAATCACTAAGAGATGAGGAGTATATTGGTAGAGTAAAAGCAAAGATAATTAATATCAAGTATACAAACAAACCCCCGGTATGTAAAAATCCGAATGAAAAGTACCGCAAGGAAATAGGATTCCTGACAACAAACACCTTCCGTAATAAGGTTATATCGAAGATATGTAGTAACTTAGATAATAATAGATTAATAATGGTGGATCATATTGAGCATGGACAACTATTATATGATAGTATTATAAAAACTATAGGAAGTGAGAACGTATACTATATACAAGGCTCTGTAGATATAAGTGAAAGAGAACGTATTAGAGGTTTAATAGAGACTGAGAGTCAAGTTACGGTTATCGCAATATCAAAAATATTCTCCACCGGAATTAATATAAAAAATCTACATTATATTATATTTGCTAGCGGAGGTAAGGCTAAGGTAAAATTAATACAATCAATTGGTAGAGGTCTTAGATTGCATAATGGTAAGAAAGATCTTATAATAATAGATATCGCCGATCAATTGAAGTATGGTATTAAGCATAGTGATCGAAGAAAAATTTTATATGATGAAGAAAAAATTAAATACAACATCACAACCATCACTGAAAAAACCTAAGAAAAAACGTACCAGTCGAAAGACTACAAATACGTATGTTAATCAGAAGGAATTTATGGATGAGTTAAGAAATTACTATGAATGCGATGTTATTAGCAATCAGCTAGCGACATTTGTCAAGAAGATTGCGGAAGGACTATCATATGCCCCTAATTTTATAAACTATACATATAAGGACGAGATGGTTGGTGATGCTATTCTAAAGATGGTTCAAGCTCTTGAATATAAAAAGTTTGATATAGTTAATAGAGATAACCCATTTGGTTATTTTACTACAATTGCTTTCCATGCCTTTATTAATAGAATTAAAAAAGAAAAAAGACAACGACAAGCGATTAATGACTATCAAGAACAGGTATACTCTGATCTAATGAATGATGGTGCGAATGAATCTGGAGTCACTATATATATAGCTGATACCTCTGACGACGACGAGTAGTCCACAACCGGTATATATAGATGGAATTAAGTAATTTCCAGTTTAAACAGGATAAAATATGTTGTATTGCTGATATTCATATAGGTGTACATCAGAATAGTCAGATGTGGTTGGATATATGCGATAGCTGGACTGATTGGTTAGTATTGGAGTTAAATAAAAATAATATTAAGGATATAGTTATATGTGGTGATTTATTTCACTACCGGGATGAGATTGCGGTAAATACAATTCATCATGTGTCTAACTTTTTATTTAAGTTAAAAGATTTTAATATAATTATGCTTGTAGGTAATCATGATGCTTTTTATAAGGACCGTTCTGATGTTAACTCAATGTCTATACTCAGAGGCTGGCCTAATATTGCAATTGTACAGGATACCAGTTACGTCATGAACCATGGAAAAACCGTACTATCGTTTATCCCATGGGGTGTAGATGGTAATGATCTACCTAGTAGTGACATAATGTTCGGTCACTTTGAAATTGAAAACTTTAGGCTTAATTCTAGTTTTGTATGTAAACATGGTATTAAATCGAACCATCTACTATCTAAAGCTAAGTTGGTTATAAGCGGGCATTTTCATACTCGTGAGGAACGAGAATTCCAAAGCGGTAATATAATATATGTAGGAAACCCATATCAGATGGATTTCGGAGATACCAAGCAGACTAAAGGGATATATGTAGTAGATATATCTAACAAGACTTATGAATTTAAACCTAATAAAGTATCACCAACCCACGAGAAGATACTACTATCAGGTTTAATTGAACATGGAGATATAGACGATACTATCAAGGCTCAAATACGTAATAATATAGTTAGATTTGTCGTTGATAAAAACATTGCTCCAGATGAGATTGATCAATTGTTAAGACTTTTAAGCTCATATAAGCCGTTATCCTTAACAACAGATTATAATATAAACTTCGATAGGTTCGGTCTAGATGAACAGGATACTGATCTATCGGGTATAAGTATTGAATCTGCTATAGAGGAGTTTGTAAATCTACTAGATATAGATAACAAGTCTAAGGTAATAAAATATACAACAGAATTATATAATAAATGTAAATGAAATATATACAATTTAAAAAATTAAGTATAAAAAACTTTTTATCCGTCGGTGATATACCTGTTACGATAGACTTTACTCCCGGTTTACATATTATCACCGGGTTGAATAAGGATAAGGTCGATAGGAGAAATGGAGTAGGTAAAAGTACTGTAGCAGATGCACTATACTTTGTATTATACGGAAAAACATTAAGAGAGTTAAAAAAAGAATTTATATCTAATAATATATCCCCCGGTAAAACTTCAGTCTCAATAGAGTTATTAATAGGAGATAAGCAAAGTCAAGACACCTATAAGATAGTAAGACTGTTATCACCTACAAAGTGTTACATTTATAAGAATGGTAAGGACTGTACTAGAGATACTATCCTAAATACAACAGACTATATTAACGATCTATTAAATACTTCTGAGGATGTATTTCAAAACTGTGTATTAATGACAGTAAATAATACAATACCTTTTATGGCTAAAAAACGCCTGGATAAGAGAAAGTTTATCGAAGGTATCCTAAACCTGGAGATATTTAGTGATATGATAAATGTATTACGTAATGAATACAACGAGCATCGTCGCGAGTTAGAAACAGAATGTACAATATATGATGAAATTCAAAATACATTAAAGAATTATCAGGAACAAAAGAAACTTAATAACAGTAATAAGATATCCAAGTTAAATAAATATAAAAACCGGCAACATGATAATAAGGGAGAGTTAGAATTAATTGAGAGTAAGCTGAGTAGGCTAAAAATACTTGACTCAACTGAATATGAAACAAAACTAGATATACTTAACAGTCGACTGTCTACATGTAGGGATAAAATGGCATCTACAACGGAGACAATTGTTGAATGTAAGACAAACGTAACATTATTAACCCAACAATTATCAATGTTATCCGATGTAACTAATAAACCAAAATGTCCAACATGTAGGAGATTGATTAGTTCAGATGATCATACACATATTGATAGTGAAAAGAATAAGATCAATAAAAGTATCAAGAATTATAGTACTAGGATTGAGACGAGTATTGATCAGCTGGATAGTCTAACAACAATAAAAAATGCTTTAAAATTACGTGTAGATAGAAATATAGGATCTATATCTGAAGCAAAACTTATAGTAAGTCAAGTTGATAACTTACAGAACAGAAAGAAAACCCTTGAAGGATGGCAGCAGGAACTAGTGCAGGATATTAGTGATCATGAATCCCAATCCAATCAATTTGATAGCCATATAAATGACACACAAGATAGGGTCATGAATATTAAACGTAACATATCAAGTATAAAGAATAAGATTAAAGATCTTGATGTAGTTAAGTTTATAGTATCTGAGGAGGGTGTAAAATCATATATAGTAAAAAAGATACTACAACTACTAAATGGAAAACTAGCCTACTATCTCAAGAAAATGGATAGTAATTGTATATTATTCTTTAATGAATATTTTGAAGAACAGATAGTAGATGATAAGGGAAAGATATGTAGTTATTTTAATTTTAGCGGAGCTGAGAGAAAGAATATAGACCTAGCATGTTTATTTACGTTTATGGATATAAGAAGACTTCAAGGTGATGTAAGCTTTAATGTAAGTATGTATGATGAATTATTTGATAGTAGTTTAGACGAGAAAGGTGTAGATCTCGTGATAGACATTCTTAAAGAAAGACTAGATAAATATAACGAGTGTATGTATGTAATATCTCACCGTAAGGAGAGTGTCAACTTCGCGACCCGGTCAGATATATCAAGTGGTGATATAATATTTTTACAAAAGGAAAACGGTATAACTACTCGGGTTGAGTATAATAAAAATAAATTCAATACTTAAAATGTTTGTAAACCCATTAGCACCGTCCAATCCCTATAATCCCTTTAATAGTCATGTACCTATTAAACAATCCCTTCCACATGATAAAGATATTAAACCTAAACCACCCGGAGATAATATACCTAGATATCTTAACTTCTTAGCAGATTATACCGGTTGTGGTCACTGGCGGATGCTCTGGCCGGAGCAAGTATTAAATTCATATAGACAGTGTGTAATTCAGAGCTCAACAGTCATGATAACAGATCTGAAGCATTTTAACGATGTTGAGTGTATACGAGTCCAGAGACAGGCATCACCTGCACAACAAAAATATCTAGAATTTTTAAGATCAAATACGAATGCTAGATTAATTTATGAGATTGATGATATATGTTTTAGTGAGGATATACCAGACTATAATCCATTTAAATCGGCATTCACCTCACCGGAGACTAGAGCTTCCATCCAGTATATGATGGAGTTTTGTGATGAAATGACAGTCACATGCCCGGCGATGAGGGAGTACTTTTTAGATAAAACAAAACAAACAAACATAACGGTAATACCTAATTATCCTACCCGCTCATGGTTAGGTAGATTTTACGATAGAAAAAGGATTAGCAGTATATATGATAAGAGTATAAAGAAACCTAGAATATTATATGCCGGTAGTAGTTCTCATTTCGATATACATCGAAAAAATGATAATAAAGATGATATGTCCCATGTTATTGATGGTGTATTATCTACAATTAATAAATATCAATGGGTCTTCCTAGGTGGATACCCTGCTGCACTCGAAAATTTAGTACAACAAGGTAAGGTGGAGTTTCATAAGTGGGCTCATTTATGTGATTATCCTGATATTGTATATAATCTTAAAATAAATGCTATGATCGCTCCATTAGCTGATAATATATTTAATAGATGTAAGAGTAATATTAAGTTTTTAGAGGCTAGTGGTCTGGGTATACCTATAATCTGTCAAGATATCGGTACATATGATATATGCCCTAATAAGTTTACTACAAATACACAAATGTTAGACGAGATTAATAAATTATTTAATAATAAGAAATATTATATGAATATTTGTGAATCTAATTATAATAAGTTATGTAATTTATGGCTAGAGAATATAGACAATAGGACAAAGTATCTTGAATTATATAAATATTCTTATGGATCTCCGGAAAGGGTTAACATAAATAATATAAATGACAACTAAAACCGTTACAAAAGCTAAGAATAAGTTAGAGCAAAATACTGAAGATGATGGTACCGTCACCACTTCAAGTATTGATCACAAGGATATGTGTAATGAACTAATATCTTTAAGTAAAGGACTGATTGCAGAGATAGATAATTTAATGTCCTCCAACCTATCCGCACCACAAACCGGGAAAGTATTGGGCGATATAATGTCCAGCTATTCAGATCAGATAGACGAAACAAATATTCGACTACACTTATAGATCTGTTATATATAACTTTATAGTTGAAACATATCACTAGATATGTTATAATAGAGTTGTGTACAGGAATATAATATACAACGCGAAGAAAGAGACATGTAAGCTGTTTACATGGGATAAGGATGGAGATAGAGTATCATACGATATGTCCTTTAACCCATATGTATATTATGAGTCGACCGGGAAGAGTGATGGTACTAGTATATTTAACACCCCAGTAAAGAAGAGAACCTTTAAGACACAGTATGATAGGTATAAGTTTATTAAGGATTGTGGTATAAAGAGGGTATTTGAAAATATACCTAGTGAGCAGCAATTTTTAATCGATCAATTTTGGAAAGTTAATGACGATAAGGACTTTTCAAAATACCCACTTAAAACGCACTTTATTGATATTGAGACATTTAGCCCCGGTAAATTTCCAGATAAGGATGATCCATGTGACCCTATTAATGTTATAACAATATATGATACTTTAAAATGTAAGTTTTATTCCTGGGGTACAAAACCATACAAGACTACAAGTATCAGCACATCAAGCGGTAATATTGATAAGGATATTATAATATATTGCCATTGCAATACAGAAGTAGAGATGCTCCGCAAGGTGTTAAGTTTTATAAGTGGAGATTACCCGGATATTCTAACCGGATGGAATAGTGAGCTATTTGATATTCCGTATATCATCGCTAGAATGGGAAGAGTTCTAGATGAGGATGAATATAAGATGCTAAGTCCAACTGGAGATGTATATTCTCGTGAAATTGCCGGTCAATTTGGCCAGACACAGACCAGATGGTATATAAAAGGTATTGCTAGTGTCGATTATCTTGATATATATAAAAAATTTAGCATGGGCCTTCGACCCAATTATAAGTTAGATACTATCGCGGAATTTGAACTAGGAGATAAAAAGCTTGAATACGGTAATATTAATTTAGCTCAATTATCTGAACAAAACTGGCAAACCTTTGTAGATTATAATATTCAAGACGTAAATCTACTAGTGAAGATGGAGGAAAAACTCCAGTATCTTAAATTATTACGAATGCTAGCATATGTTGGCCTAGCTCCTATTGAAAGTGCGATGGGTACACTAACTATCATAACGGGGGCATCAGTTATTGAAGCTAAAAAGGATGGATATATAATACCAACATTCGTTAAGGATATAAATAAGGATGGTAAATATGAAGGTGCGTATGTAGGTGAACCTCAGCGAGGTTTCCAGCAAGATATTGTAAGTTTTGATGCTAATAGTCTATACCCCAGTACTATGATAACCTTAAACCTCTCACCAGAGACGAAAGTAGGTAATATAGTTGAAAAGGATAGTACGCATGTTGTTATAAAGCATGTAAATGGTAAAATATTTAAATTAACACATAAGAAATTTATAGCCTTTATAAAGAAAGAAGAAATCGCGATAACAAAAGCAAAGGCGTTATTCTCGCAGAAGGTAAAAGGTATCATACCTAAGATTGTAGATAGATTATATACGCAGCGAGTTGAGTTTAAGACAGAGATGGATAAAGCTAGGAGAACATTATCCAAGTTATCAGAATCAGACCCTAATTATAGAGAGACAAAAAACCTAGCTGAGTTATGGTGGTGTAAGCAATATACTGTAAAGATATTAATTAATAGTATATATGGTTATTTCGGTAACAAATATGCACCTTTAGGTGACCCTGATATTGCTAGAAGTATAACCCTCACTGGACAGGCTGTAATTAAGCAATCAAATAAAATTCTATTCAACTATATAAAGAATATTATAGGGAACGATAATCTACGTGAAGAGGATATTATCAAATATAATGATACTGATTCAAGTTATATTAGTATACTCTCATTAAACAACCATCTTGGTAATAAGCTCCATGATAACAATATCATAACCAAGGATACCTACCGTATAGTTCAGGAGATTGAAGATGATCTAAACGTAGGTATAGATAAGTGGGCTCGTTCACATTTAAATAGTAAAGACCCTCGTTTTGTGTTCAAGAGAGAGTGTATATCTGATGTAGGTATGTTTTTAGAAAAAAAACGTTATGTACTACATATACTCGATGATGAAGGTATACCGACTAACAAGTTTAAGTATACTGGGGTTGAAGTTGTTAGGACAACTCTGCCCGAACCGGTCAAGCCTTATATTAAGAGGATAATAGAAACAATGTTATTAACTCAAAACCTAGGCGAGACAAATAAACTATTAAATGAGACATATACAATATTCAAGGATCTACCGGCCGAGGATATAGCATTCGGAATGGGGTGTAAAGAGTATGAGAAGTATGCTAGTAAATGTACTGACTTCAATACATGTAAGGGAATGCCAATACATGTTAAGGCTAGTTATATGTATAATAAGATTCTAGAAAAGTTAAATATAGAGAATGATTATGAACCTATAAGTAGTGGAGATAAAGTACGATACTTTTATGTCCAACAACCAAACCGTTATGGTGCAAACGCTATTGGGTATAAGTACTACTACCCCAAGGAGTTCGCAGACATCTTTAAGATAGATAAAGAATTAATGTTTGATAAAATAGTATTTAGTATAATCGAGAGATTCTATGATTCTGTTAAATGGAAAGCGAAGAAACCTGGAATGGCAGTGAAGACAGATTTATTTGCCCTATTATCTAATTAAGAGTTGATTACATGTAATATATATCATATAATATATATATGAGCTTAAATTTAAGAGTATTAGTCGATGCCGCCGGAAGAACAATTCTTGGCGAGCATGAAAAAGAAACAAAAGACGTAATTACGTTGCGAAACCCAGCAACATTATTCATTCAACCTAATCAACAAACTGGTCAACTCGCAGTACAATTGATCCCATTTTTCTTTAGGGAATTTGTAATTGAAGAACAACGCGCAGTAGGTCTAGCATGGTCATTTGATAAAAAATCTATATCATATACAGATGAGTTTAAGTTAGATGCTCGTTTATCTGATCAATATGAAAAGATGATGACTAAGGAAGCTAATACTAACCCACCTCTAGTCGAGGACCTGGGTGGAGCTGTAAAAAATACAGCAAAAGAAGTTAAACTATTCGAAGAAGCAGAAACAATTCCAGCTGAGTAGATGTCTAAGAAAACAACCTCCGGTATATCTGCCGATGCATTAAAGGCATTAGATTCTCTAGATAAGATGAACCCTTTAGCCGGTTTTTTATCTGAGAATTGTCTGAGTAACATAACTGAATATCATGATACAGGTTGCTTAGTATTAAATAGTATAATAAGCGGTAGTTTATATAAGGGAGTACCAAAGGGTAGAATAACTGGATTTGCTGGACCGTCGATGGCTGGGAAAACATATATTATTAATAAGATTCTAGCTAATGCTCAAAAAGATGGTCTTATCCCTGTTGTATTTGATACAGAAGCTGCTGTTGATGAACGTTCAGCTCGAGGGGTAGGTCTAGACCCTGCAAAAGTTAAGTATGTACCGGTACAGACTGTTGAAGAGACTCGAAACCAGATTGTAAAGTTCTTAGATAACGTAATAGAGAATAACCAACACGGGAAATTTATAATAAGTATTGACAGTCTAGGTAATCTAGCTAGCGCTAAAGAGATGGCCGATATTGAAAATGATAAACATGCAGTAGATATGGGTACTAGAGCAAAAGGTCTTAAAAGTATGATGAGAACATTAACATTTAAAGCTGCTGAAGCTAATGTTACAGTGTTATTTAGTAATCATACATATGATGACCCAACATCTATGTTCCCAACATTAGTTAAAAACCAATCCGGTGGAAAAGGTCCAGTATACCTCGCTAGTGTATTAGTACAATTAGCTAAAAAAGATGAACGACATGATAAAAATAATAGTTCAGATGAGATGCTAGCAGAGGCCAAGACGTATAGTGGCTCAACTCTTAGAGCATTAACAGTTAAGAACCGTTTTGTACCACCATTTTTAGAAGCTGAAATGTATTTAAATTTTAAAACCGGATTAGATAAGTATTCCGGATTGCTCAATTTAGCAGTAAATCATGGCGCTATTATCCAAACCGGAAGTACATACCAATTACCAGACGGTACTAAATTAGGATACTATAAGCAGTGGCGTGATAGCGAAGATATATGGGAAAAAGTTTTACCAGAGATTGAAAGTAAGCTACAAGAAGCTTATAAGTATAGTTAATTAAGTGTTTTACTGATCCAACCAGGTTTTAAGGAATTTATAATATCCTGCGAACTTTCAGCCACTACTGGTTGTTTTTTCTTCCTTTTCGGCCTACTCGCCGCCCCAGCGATACCACCAGCGATACCCGCTGCTTGAGATGGGTCAACTACTGGAGCAACAGGGGCTGCAACCGGCGCCGGTTGTAATTGATCCATCCCTGGTCCACCAGCTTGTATAGATGCATCTGCATTAACACCAGCTGCATCATATCGTTGCTGCATCTTATATAACGCTTCATCTCTAGCATCTACATCACCATCTAAATCTATATCAGCTGACTGATCGTAATTAGGATCACCACCTTGCGCTGGAGTCTCACCTGGAGCAGAGCCATCCCCTCGTGATACATCCTGAGTACCATCAAAATTGGGATCCTCAGCACCCGGTTCTGTACCCGGTGCTTGATCCTGAACCTCTCCTCCTCCTTGACCTACACCATTCATCAGACCACTTACTAATCCTGCACCACTTCCAACAACGGCTCCCTTACGTAAACCTGATACAGCAGCTCCCATCGCATCTTTTGCTGTCTGTTTAAAACCTTTACCTTGTACTGCTCCAGCGATTGCAGTAGATCCTCCTGCCATACCACCACCGGCTAATGCACCCCATCCAGCACCTTTAGCTGCTACTATTAGCAACGGCCACCCACCTAGTGCTACAGATGCTAAACCTATAAGCCCTAAAGCCCCGGCAGTTGTGAGATTTGGATTTTTCTTCATCCAGCTCATAGCCTTAGAAATCATACTACCTCCTTTATCTTCTGGTGGA
>TARA_B110000495_G_scaffold149595_1_pt1 | contig 23590 bp, 20 predicted proteins | sample TARA_B110000495 | Tara Oceans TARA_B110000495 (sample SAMEA4398219) | marine metagenome | biome: Polar Biome; feature: [MES] marine water layer (ENVO:01000295) within the mesopelagic zone...; material: water (ENVO:00002006), including particulate matter (ENVO:01000060) such... | reverse complement strand
TATAATAAATCATAAATGATTTTTACTTAAGAATATACTTTTCAATGGCCCATCCTGAAGCGAAACAAATGATACCAGCCAACAATAATTTGGGGTCCATGAGTCCAGGAAATTTGATGATAAACCCAATACAAATCATAACCATCCCTAATAATTCTAATCCTTTCGCAGCATAGTACATTAGTTTGATGCAGGATCAGGTTCTAATTCGGAAATAATAGCGATTTGTTCTTTAAAAGCATCATTCTTTAGTTTCAAAGTCCAAATATGATGAGCAAAGGCAATGATGAAAATATAGCCATGCATCCATGATGTCGGTGCACCAGTATCAACAGCACCACCATGAATAAATAATCCACCAATCAATGTAACAGTTAACATTAATTGTGGAAAAACTTTCATTTTTAATTCTTTCTCTCGACTCCAAAGACTTATTTCGCCTAATCCATTTTCAATGGCAGATTTGATTCCCTTACCTGTGGAAATGAAAAAATACATCACGACCGTTTCGGTTATTGAAAAAATGAGAATGGTAAAAAGGGCGAACCGAGCATGGTTTGCACCTAAAACATCAAAGTGGAAATATCCGCTCAATCCTGTAAGAAAAAGATTTATAAAATTGAGTAACATGAGTAAGTAACAGGTGATCATAAAAATCCACATAAATTGATTCTCTCCGTTATGAAAATAAAGGCAGAAGATACAAATAGCATCTTCACTTTTCATAGGATGAACCATCTAATTTTTCTATTCATTGCTTAGAAATGCAGGTAAATTTCGAACCTCATTTATCGTATTAAAAAAGGAATAAAAAAATGAATCTTAAAAAAGTATTCGTCAGCGGAATTGTTATGTGTATGACAATTGCTTTCGTCGAAGCAGGTACCCTAAAAGGTCACGTAAAATATGATGGGGATCCCCCGAGACCCAAACGGCTCAAGATGGATGCAGACCCTGTTTGTGGTGCATCTCATTCAGGTACAGTTTACAATGAAAATTTTAAATTAGGCGCAGACGGCTCCATGGCTGAAGCGATTGTTTATTTAAAAAATGTAAATTATAGTGGTGATGTTCCCAGTGATCCAGTCGTCTTGGATCAAAAGGGCTGTATTTATGAACCTCACGTTTTAGGAATGATTGCTGGTCAAGGTTTGCTCATTAAAAATAGTGATGCAACACTTCACAATATCCACTCTATGCCGAAAGTGAACAAAGAATTCAATTTCGCTATGCCAAAAGTGGTAAAAGAAAAAATGGCTAATTTCTTAAAATCTGAACCTGTCCCATTTTATATTAAATGTGATGTTCATCCTTGGATGAAATCATGGATGTTAGTTTCGGATCATCCATATTTTGCAGTTACCGATACCAATGGAAATTTTTCCATTGATGGGATTCCCGCTGGAACCTATGAAGTGGTTTGTTGGCAAGAAAAATTCAGTGGAAAAAAGAAGAATCCAAAATTGTTGAATGCGACCGTCACTATTGGTGATGGCGTAACAGCTCAGGACTTTACATTTACACGTCCGAAGAAAAAGTAAATAAAAAGAACAATTAATTTTTTGAAAGGCGGAGTGTTTCTCCGCCTTTTTTTTTAACCATTTGGTTTTTTAAAGGGTTCTTTACCTTAAATTATATTATGAAAAAACTTATTTTTATTTGTTCAATCGTAATAGCATATAATTGTGGTGCTCCCGAAAAAGTATTTCCGGTAAAAGGTACTATTTATGAAATAAAACCGGATTCGATGTTAATTGTAATTGCGCATGATACAATTCCAAATCTCATGATGCCTATGATAATGCCATTTGATTTAATCGATTTAAAAGAGATTAAAGGTTTATCCATTGGAGACAGTGTTCATTTTGAATTTGCATGGGGAGATACATCAACTTGGGCTCGGAATTTTAACATCGTAGGAGAAGGAAAACTCCCAGAAGTGGAAGAAGATGATTTCTTTGAGGATGAAGACTATTCCGAACGAGGATTAGGAGAAAACCTTGACGATGTAACTTTGCTTGACATGAGTGGTAGTGAAATTCATCTTTCTGATTCTGACGGAAAATACCGATTTCTTTCCTTTATTTTTACGCGGTGCCCCATGCCCAATATGTGCCCAGCTGTGGTGATCAAAAATGATTATTTGGCCACAGCATTTAAAGATAGAAATGATATTGAATTTGTAATGGTCAGTTTTGACTATCAACACGATACACCTGCAGTTCTAAAAGAATTTTATGGTGAAACTATTTCAGAATTTTCCAATTGGAAAGTTTTGTCTAGTACGGGGCATATAGAAGATGTTTACCGTTTAGCCAAACAAAGTGGCTGCAACTTTTGGGGTATTGATGAAAACAATATTGGCCATTCGTTACGTTCGGTTTTACTAGGCCCAAACAGAGAATTACTTGGTTCTTGGGCGGGAGATAATTGGCAAGCTGGAAAGGTGAAAACAAAAATTGAAAATTTGATGGAATAATTTAGTTTAAAATGCAGACAGGAAGTGAGTTTCCAAAATACTTTGCGACTTTATTCCAATAAAAAAGCCCTGTTGTCTCAATTGTATTTAGAAACAACAGGGCTTTTAATTTATCGGAGAGTCAATGTTCTACCAGTCGTCATCGCCCCAATCATCTTCTTCGTCTTCTTCATCTTCACCAAATTTGTATCCATTTTTTTCAAAGTAATCTTTGATTGTTTTATCGATATTAGTTTTGCCTTCAATGCTCCAGAGATAATCTCGCAGCCCATTTAACATAGCTTCAGTATCGCCATTCATTTTAACTAGTTCTGTACCCCAGTCTAGTTCTGCACCGTCTAAAATTAACAGATCTTCTGAAGGTAGATAGGGAGCTGGCATTTTTGTGCCAGGCATGATGGTTTGCGGATCTCGGAGCCATTCTTTCACCCAATCAGGATTAAGGCGTTCTTTTGTAAGTGCCAAGTTTGGTGCCCAAGTAGATGCATCTTGTTTAGGAAATGTTGTACCGTAAAAGTGACAATTATTACATGCACCAAGTTCGTGAAGCATTTCACCTCCCTTAAATTCAAGAGAGTTTTTATCGAAAACTAAATCAGCGCGGTATGCAATTTTCTCATTATCTAATTGTTGGAAATACTTAATAATAGCATTCCACTCTTCATCAGTTACCTGATGAAAACTTGGCATTTTGACTTGAAGATTTGGACGGATAATCGATGGGTCTTTTAAAAAGCTGAGTAACCAATCAGGATTAGCTTTTTTTCCTTCAGTATTAAGATTTGGTGGTGAATATTCAGCAGCACCAATTATGTCTCCTAACTGTCCACCGAAGTCATTAATTAAGTGACACCCTTGACAATTATATTGTTTTACCAAACGTCCACCCAATTGTGCCATATCGTCAATATTATTATGAGCTTTAATCTTTTCTTCAACTATGTTGCCATTAAATCCAAGTATTGCTGTGGTAATAGCCTGAATTTCTATTTCATTAAAGTCGAAATTAGGCATTTTGAGTTTTTCGAGTGGAGGACTAACTTTACCTCTATCAAAAATTCTGGGAGTTCTAAGTTTAGCTTCGAACCATGCATGGTTTGTATGTTCTATGTCATGAAGTAATCCAAAATCTAATTTACTTATTGGCTTAGAGCCTTCTTCGGTTAATTCAACTCCATTGGGTTTTGCATTTTCAAATCCATCAATATTATGACAGCCAAAACACCCATAATGAGTAATACTCTTTTTGGCGACATAATTTAATTTTGCATCAAGACTCATTTCTCCTAATTTTTTATCTGCAAAAGATTCGGGCATTTGTTTGGATAAATGAGTAAATGCAATACCATCTAAAACTTTTTCATCAAGCTTAACATCTGGTAGTTTTTCAAATTTCTTGTTCTTAGATGCCATGATATAAGCAGTGATATCTTTGGCATCTCCATCACTAACACGAAGGTTAGGCATAAGCGTTTCAGGGTTGTAGGCTAATGGATCTTTAATCCAATTATACACCCATTCAGCAGATGTTTTGGAGCCGACTCCGATAAGATTTGGGCCATGTTGTTTAGTTTGTTCGTATAAAGTAGTTTCGGAATCGATAGGCTCAGGCTCTACCACATGACACCCCAAACACCCAATAGATTCGAATAAATACTGTCCATTTTCAGCATCTCCAATAAATCGATAATCTGGAGAAGAATTGGCTCCACGTTCTTCCGGAACCAGGTAGGAACTAATGGCGAAAATTTCAGCTTCATTCCAGGATTCCATTTCTGGAGTGTTTTGGTTTTCTTGTCCAAACTGTGAAGGCATTTTTGTATTATGGCGGAATTCTTTGGGGCTTTTAATCCATTTAGCTACCCATTCGCGGGAAACTTTATCGTTTAGTTTAGTTAAGTTGGGGCCCACTTTATTCATTTGTTGATAATCTTGAATCACGTGACATCCATTACAGCCAGATTTATCAACAAGTGATAGTCCTAAGTTTAATTGGTCAGCGCCTTTTAAATCTAAATCGTTATTATGACATTTAAAGCAAGATGCTTCTGTGTACTGGGTAGGTAACATAGGTTGAAGCCAATGATGCATTACTTCCCAATCATAGTCTTCTTGCCATTGCGCTTTTTCATCTTCATTGCTGGGTGTGTGAGTTGAAGATACAAAAGATGTACCTCGGCCCCGACCAGCATGACAACTGGTGCAACCAAATTTATCAAGCGCATGTGGGGAAGAAGATGTGATATAGAGATCTAAATTCGGATGAGTAGTATAGGGTTGAGGTGCGTCAGAAAAATCAGGGTTTTCAATTCCCAAATGACAAGATGTGCACCTATCTACTTTTGGAACCGTCGCAAAATTCACATCATATTTCACATCGCGAACGACGACTTGGTTTATTTTATAATAAGGATCTAAAAAATCAATAATAGGTAAATCACGTACAACATCACCAACTTTATTGGCAAAGGTCATTCGCTCACGATCAATTTTTTTAAGTTTATTATCTACAATAATGACATTTTTTAAAACAATATTCAAATCATCCTGACATACTTTAACATCAGTTTTTAATGCAGAAATTAAATCTTCAGTTTTGGATATTTTAACTTCAGATGTTTCTTTAATTAATTTATAAGTGTGAAGTAAATCTAAAGCAGCCGCATAGTCATCTTCATGCGAGGGACCGTGGTCTTCAGTATCACTTTGATGCGCATTGTCGGCTTCTACTAAATATTTGAGTCCATCCACTTCGGCCTTTTGGCCTTGGTAAATCATATTCTCATTATAGTATTGGCCATTTAAGACAACTAAGGCTTCTTCAAGCTTATGTAGTTTCTCTTTTTTGGAATCTAAAGCAAAATTGGCATCGGCTAAATCTTCTTCAAAAGAAACACGCTCAGCAGAAACTGCTCCAATTTCTTTTTCAAGATTTTTCTCAGTAATCTCAATTTCCATTTTACGAAATTCACGTTGATAGATTTTAAACTCATCATCATTATCATCGATGAAAGTCCATGCCATAGAGATGAGAAACAGTATAGATGAAATGGCGAACCATTTATTTAATTTGTGAATATCCCAATAGCGTTCGTCGTTATTAAACATGCATTAACCTAAATATTAAAAAACCATTCTGGAATTGCGATAATGTACTTCAAGTTAAAAAACCAACGAAGGTACATCTTGATGGGTAAAGAAAACATGGAAAGCCCAAGCAACATCAAGGATGTATATCGGATGGGGCCTAGTTTGGCGAGAAGGTCTTTAAACCATGTTTTTGCAAGAAAAATAGGGAATACAAATATGTAAGCAAACACGGTAACGAATCCAATTGATTCTCGTAGCATAATGTTACTCGGTAAACCGGTGCTCAGTAATTTTACCCAAAAATACTCAGACAAGTTTACATTGTTTAATGGAACTACTTTATGCGGGTCCCAATATTCAAAAGGACCAAAGAAGTTCCAGTTAGGCCCCCGAAAAAACGTTCCTATTACAATAAGGAACAGCCAAAGGATTAGCCAACCATACATAAAAATAAAGATACCAATTCTTCTTTCTTTAAATGAATAATACCCATTCCCTTTAGGATTCATATCTATGTAAGGAATTGCCATCAAACCCAAAATAATAAACATAGGGAATATAATTCCAGCTAACCATGGATCAAAATAAACTAGCATTTCTTGAAGTCCTAAGAAATACCACGGTGCTTTAGATGGGTTTGGTGTAGATGCTGGATTCGCAGGCTCTTCTAAGGGAGCAGCAACCAAAATTGACCACACAATTAAAAAAACCATAAAAAGAATTAATGCAATGAATTCAATATAAACTAAGTCTGGCCATACCAAAACTTTATCATCAGGATCATTATATTCAGACGGTTTGAGTCCACGTTCAATTCTATCATCATTCACATACGATTTACTCATCCCTAGCCAAATAAAGAAAAACATGGAGTATACCATAAGGACAATTGGAAAATTATCTGCTTTGGTTAAGGTAATATGAAAATATGGATCAAAATACCCGACAACAAAAAAGAAGGTAATGAAACCCATTCCAGCCCAAAGGCCTGGTTTAGTCCATAGCCTCCAAATACCTAAACTTCGATTTACTTTATCGAACCAATCGGTCGGCGGAAAGATGAGCGGAGTTAAAAGGGTTAAAAGTGTAAAACTGACTGTAGGTGCAGAAAGCGCGTCAATTACGGATTTAAATGTATCAATCATAAGAATCTCAAATCAGTGTTTATAAAGGTCCGGAAATACCGCCATCCTTACGGATGCGCCAAAAATGGATTGCCATAAAAATCATAGCGATAAAAGGGACTGCAATACAGTGAAGAACATAAAATCTTAACAAAGTTGCTTCACCAACAAATCGGCCGCCCAAAAGAGCAAATCGAATATCAGACCCCATGTGGACTAAATTTATATCGCCAATGGCCAGTAAAGATGCACCAGGGCCTTCATGTCCAATAAAGGGATGCGCACGAGCCATATTAGTTCCAACAGTAACTGCCCAAATTGCTAACTGATCCCAAGGAAGTAAATATCCAGTGAAAGATAAAAACATGGTAAGCGTCATAAGAAGGACCCCTACACCCCAATTGAATTCACGAGGGGGCTTATAAGATCCAGTCATAAATACGCGTAACATATGGAGCCATACAACCAAAACCATCGCATGGGCAGCCCAACGGTGAAGTTCGCGCATGATACCTAATGGAACTTGTTCTGTTAGGTCAATAATATCAGTATAGGCATATTCTACAGTGGGCCTGTAGTAGAACATAAGAAGAATCCCTGTTATTGTAAGTACTATAAAAAGGAAAAATGAAAGTCCTCCCATACACCAGGTGTAACCTACTTTTACAGCGTGTTTTGGAAGACGAGCAGGATGGAGGTGAAGAAATACACTTCCTAAAATTGCATGCATCCGTTGTCGTCGTGTTCTAGGAATACCAGATCGAATGATAGATTTCCAAACTTGGGATTCACCCAAGGTTTCTAATAATGATTTTTGTTTATCGTCTTTAGCCATTTTATTGTAATTGAATTATACTATTAAGAAAGATTCTGAGTTTTCCCATTCGCCTTTTTCCCATTTAAAACTTTTCGTTTTATCTACGAGAATTTGCCCATCATTGGAAAGAGAGACTTTATATCTTTCTAATGGACGAGGCGCAGGACCTTCAAAATGGATTCCAGTCATTCTAAAACCGCTTCCATGACATGGACATTTAAATTTTTCTTCAGTTTGGAGCCAGTTCGGCGTGCACCCTAAATGAGTACAAACTGTTGAAAGTGCGAAGATGGATTCTTCGTCTCGAACGACCCAAACATTGAATGATTTTTTAAATCGAATATCCACGGTATTTTTAGCATAATCATCTGGGAATCCAATTTTGAATGTTTGAGGCGGCTCGAATAATACATTTGGAAATAGGAACCGAATCATAACGGTAAAAAAGCCACCGGTTGCAGCGCCAAATGCGATCCAGCCAACTGTTAACCATTTAAAAAAACCACGGCGACCTATTTCATTTTCTGAATTTTGTGTTGATGCCCCGACAGCAGCCGCAGGCGTTATTTTTTCTTCGCTCATTTTATAAGACTCTGTTATATGCCGATTTAAGGGTTTTCATGGCAGCATCACGAATTTTTAAATTCTCATCTGATTCTGCCAGAGTAATTAATTTTGTTTCAAGTCGATCATTTTTCAAAAATGATGCAACTTCAATGGCAATTAAAATTGCATCATTTTTTTCTGCTTCATCTAGTTCTGGAAAAGCTTTTAAATAAACTCGGTCCATTAGATTCTCTATGATGAATGTGCCGGATGAGTCTCCCATTTTAGCCAAACCAATGGCAGCATCCCACTGAATATTTGGCTCTTCATCGTCTAATAAATCTTTTAAAAGAGGTATCGATTTTGAATCTCCTATGTGACCGAGTGCAATGGTTGAAGCCAGCCGTTCGTCTGGATAGTCTGAATGTTGCGCAAGATCACTTAAGCGCGCTCCTGCCTCTATACTACCAATCATTCCAACTGCTTGAACAGCCGCCAATCGAGATTCACGATTCTCATCGATCAAGCCTTCAATCAATACAGTTGAATAAAAATTATCTCGGGTAACACCCATAGCTAAAGCAAGGTAAGCCCGAACTAATGGATCGTCATGGATTGCATGATTATAGGAGGATACCATTTGATTTTTAAAAGAAATATCAGTTGGAATCTTATCCGGATTATTAAAAACTTTTGAAAGTTCGAAGGCAGACTGCCATCGTTTAGATGCTGATCCAATTTTTACTTGATTTAATAGGGCAGATGCGTCATCTGTTTCAAAGGTGATAAATCGAAATAATAAGAAAAAGACTGCACCAAAAATGGCAATCATAAACGGAATCAGGAAAAAAGAATAAAATAAGGTGTAAATCCTTGTCGATTCTTTTTTAGATAATATTTCTGGGGTTTCGCTCATATTGTATTTAAAGGGTTAGACTTCTTTTTTGTTTTGGTTTTCATCATTTAATTTATCAAAATCTTTTTTTAAATGCTTCATCAGATTTCCCAACCGTCGTACTTCTTTTTTCAATTTGATATGTTCTCCCATTAAGATCATGGCAAATACCAAAATCAAGATGGCTATCATGGGTAATGAGTCCATTACGAATCGTTATCATTTTCATCATCTTGCGTTAATTGCCATCCTAAAAGAATGGGAAAAAAGAACAGTATAATACATCCAAATAAAAGTAAGCCAACGGCCCATTCCAAATGCTGCATTAGCCACGAGAGGGTAAACCATTCCATAATGAGTTTATAGTACCCATGTCACTAATGTGACATATATCAACAGAAGAATTGTGCAAATTACCATTGAAATTATTTGTGTTTTTGTAACGGCAAATTTTGGGGTGTCGGACATTATTTTGCAGCTCGTTTTGCTTTCACAATGGCGGATTTAATTTTTCCACGCATCACTCTATTTTCAAGTCCATTGATTTCATCCATGTCGCCGTCTAACCCTTTTGCAATAAGTCGTTCTATCATTTGCTCTTCTGTTTCATTTACATCTTCCCCAGGTGATGAATCTTCTGGAATCTCGGGCATTGTGGGTCGATCAATCGTTCCCCGTTTAATTTTTACAATCATAGATTTTGCTTTTCCGCGGGTGACTTTATCCGTATGAGCATTCACCGTATCCATATCGCCGTCTAATCCCTTATTCACCAAAAAAGCTACTAATTCTTCAGATGATAGTGCAGCCATTCCACCATCACTCGATGGAGCTGCATCGCCGGAAGGTTTATCTGGCTTTGGAGGTGTTATTCCGGATCGTTTTGCTTTTATAATTCCAGCTTTTGCCATGCCGCGAATTGGCTTTTTAGGAATAGCATTCACAAAATCCATGTTACCTTCTAGTCCCATATTAATTCCGTAATCGATATAATCTTGCCTAGATGCAAATCCACCGAATTGATTGGCTCTACTGTTATCATTTCCTGTTTCATCATCATTTAATTTGAATTCGATTTTTGGAACAATGGAATCAAGCTTTTTGAATATTTGAGATTTCCCAGGCCAATTGAATTGTGTTAAAAATGAAAAGAATCCTTGTGAAGATCGTTTACAAGTAACCCATACACCTTGCTCTGTTTCTTCTATCGTAAAATGAACATATTCCTGGAAAAGGGGAGAGGTACGAAAAGTAAAACCAAATTCTGATTCTTTTTCGACTGTCATAATTTGACACTTAAAATAGGGGGCAATAGTTTTTGGACGCGTTTTAAAAAATGCACCCTGTGCTAAGTTGAAATGTGTAAATGAATACCGGTGGACATATCGTTCAATATCAAGAATGGGGAGGGCACGTTGCACACCAAAAAACCATGCATTTAACATTTCTAAAGATGTGAGCATTTTCCACATTATTTCTTTTGATGTTGAAAAGTGATGTTTTACAACACTTTCACCTCTAAAAGGCTCCCAACTTGTCCATGCATCACCTTGGCCATTTTTAGGAATTGTTGGTGATTGTAGTGTTGCATTGTTTTGTACTATGCCGTCGAATTCAAGGTCTTTAGAAGAAAAATGTTGGATATCCCCGGACGATAATTCGATCTCGAACTTGGTAGGGTAGAAAAAGATTTTTTTCAAAGTACCGCTTTCACCTGTTTCCCGCACGGTGCATAGAGTCCCTAGATCAATCCGATTTAAATGCATTTAGTTTTCCTTGATAATTCTATGGATTCAATTTGTTTATAAATTGTATTAATCCGGCCTAAAACTTAATAATAGTATTCATGTATTTGAAGTGGAAAAGTTTAATCTAATAATGAAAAAATGGATCTAAATTTGCCGGCTTTATATGAACATTTTCAGACAATTCTCTTTATTAACAACTGGGTTGACCTATCTATTAATTTTTGTAGGCGGGTTGGTTCGTGTTGCCGGTGCAGGAATGGGGTGTCCTGATTGGCCCAAATGCTTTGATCGATGGATTCCGCCAACTAGTTTAGATCAACTTCCTGAGTTTATTGATCCGGCTAAATTCAATATTGTCTTAGCTTGGATAGAATATAGTAACCGTTTATTTGGTGCATTTGTTGGATTGGCGATTTCGATTACTGCTTTTTTAGCTATAAAATATTATGGTGATAATCGTCGAATCCTATGGCCAGTTTTAGCTGCCTTTTTTTTAACACTGGTTGAAGGATGGCTAGGATCTGTTTTAGTTGATACAGTTTTAAATCCCATAACGATAACGCTACATTTATTGTTGGCATTAATTATAGTGATACTTTTAATCTACTCGACACAAGAAGCCTATTATTTAGAAAACCCTGTTTCAGAAAAACAGAGCCAATATTCTCCCAACCTTAAATTGGCTTTTGTTGTATTGTTCATTGCATTACTTATGGAAGTCATTTTGGGAACAGAAATACGAGGTGGACTTGAAATGATTCGAGATGAGAATCCCTTAATTGATAGTACATTTTTATTAAGAATGTTAGGCCCCTTTAAATATATCCACACAATTCTAGGATTTTTAATTACAGGTCTTTCCGGATACTTATGGTTGAAAATAGTTAAGCAATCTTTGAATCCAACTTCTATGATGGTTCAAATTTCTACAATAATATTAGTCTTAATTTTTACTCAAATAATTCTGGGTGAAATTTTGGTTTTTCTAGATGTAATTCCTTTAATTCAACTGTTTCACATGTGGATTGCATCTTGGATTCTTGGTCTTTGTATGGTTCAATATTCAGCATGGAATCAATCGCAACTCTCTCATGAATAAAAATATAATATATAGTGTAATCTGTGTTTTATTACTGGGGATCGGAGCAAATTGGATTATCCAAAAAGCAGATTCTTCACACCAAATCCCAGTGATAAAAAAAGTGCCTTCCTTTGTTTTTCAAACTCAAGAGGGTGATTCATTCTCCGAAAAGGACTTCATTGGAAAAGTTACTGTATTAGATTTTATGTTTACATCTTGTGCCGGACCGTGTCCAATAATGACTAATAATATGACACAATTATATCAGGATTACTTGAATGTTAAAGATGTACAATTTGTTTCAATAACTGTAGATCCTTCCGTGGATAACGAATCAGTTTTAAAACAATATGCAACTGCACATGGTGTGGAAGATGATCGATGGACATTTTTAACTTCAGATTTAAATGCGATTAAAGATTTAAAGAAAAATGGATTTTTATTATACGCAGATGAGCTACCGCAAGGCCATGCTATAAAATTTATTTTAATTGATCAAGCAGGAAAAATTCGGAAATATTATGATGGGACGGATAAGGCCAGTATGGCCATATTACGTATTGATTTGAACCAAATTGTAAAAGAAAACAGACTCTAAATGAAACGAACTCCTTCTCCAGCGGATTCAACTATTAAGGCATATTTTGAATTAACAAAGCCAAGTATTACCTTTTTAATTCTTATTTCCACAGCGTTGGGATTTTTTTTGGGAATGGATGGAATGGTGAACCCGATTAAATTTTTAATTACCCTTATGGGTTCGGGGTTAGTTTCTTCCGGCTCCGGTGCATTAAACCATTACGCAGAACAAGATTTAGATAAATTAATGAATCGGACAAAATCCCGTCCAATTCCCAGTGGGTTAATTTCATCCAATAATGCATTTATTTTTGGGATTTTTCTCACCTTACTTGGGACTATCATTTTATATCTATGGGTAAACGAATTAACAGCAATTCTAGCTTTATCAACTGCAATTCTTTACTTATTTGTTTATACACCATTAAAAAGGTTAACTTGGCTTAATACCTCCATTGGAGCAATTCCTGGTGCCATGCCTCCTTTGGGTGGATGGGTTGCAGCTACAGGGCAATTAGATCCTGAAGCTTGGATTTTATTTGCAATACTGTTTCTTTGGCAACATCCACATTTTTATGCCATCGCATTTATGTGTAAAGAAGATTATGCTAGAGCGAATTTTCAAATGTTACCTGTTTTGGAAAAAGATGGTAAACGGACAAATCGACAAATTATTTGGCATTCATTATTATTAATCCCTGTTTCTGTCATGCCTTCCTATATCGGCATTTTAGGCATAAAATATTTTTGGGGCGCGCTCATTCTCGGACTTGGATATTTTATATCAGGATTCCCTTTAGTAAAAAATTATTCACTTGAGAATGCAAAACTTCTTTTAAAAGTATCGGTAATTTATTTGCCAGCCCTTTTTATTTTGATCATTGTAGATAAGTTGATTTAGTATGCAAAACGATTCTTTTTGGACTAAAATAATTTTCATCATTTCGGGGGTGATTAGTTTAGCTGTAGGATTTCTCATTTTAGGACCGAGACCAGAGGGAATGAATACATCATTAGATGTTTCATTTTTACCAAAATTGAATGCATCAATCAATGGGTTCACAACCTTATTATTAATTCTTGGATTTATTTTAATTCTACAAAAGAAAAGAGATCAACATAAAATTGTAATGCTAACTGCCTTTGGGTCTTCCAGTTTATTTTTAGTGAGTTATGTTATTTATCATTGGTTTAAAAGTGGCCCCAAATTATATACTGGGGAGTTTACCACGATTTATTATTTCATTTTGCTAACACATATTGTGTTGGCTATTATTATTATACCTATGGCATTATTTACCTTATATCGTGGATGGTCAAACCAATTAAATAAACACCGAAAAATTGCCCGGATTACCTTGCCAATTTGGCTTTATGTCTCTATTTCAGGCGTTATAATATATCTGATGTTATATTTATAAAATTTTAATTGTATGATATTTAGTTTCATATATACATTTAGATACCTTGAGTAATTAATAACCTTAAAAAAGAGAGATAAATATGACAAGATTAGAAATCGTAATTGATTCCTTAGATAACTCCCGATATACCATTCAACAATGGTCATCTATTTTGGGCGTTACCCGTGATACCGTACATAAATGGTTGGCGGGTGTTAACAGTCCAAAACGGTCAACGGTAAATCATATTGCTGAAATTGTTGGGAAAACAGCAATTTTCAGCGGTAAAGATAGCGTTGAATTTATTGATTCGGGGAAACCAGTTCCTGAAATTGACTTGGGTAAAAAGAAACACGCTTCAACTGTTACGCAATCTTCCCTCGTTGACGAACTGGTTGCTCAGGTTCAATACCTTCGCAAACGCGTTGAAGAACTGGAAGCGTCTTAACTTTCTAGATTGAAAAATAGTAAACAAAAAAAGGCTCATTAATTCGAGCTTTTTTTGTTAGTGGAAAAATATATTATTTAAATAGAACGTTTGACAGCTGGATTGGATGGTTTGTTCAGTATTAAAAAAAATCAAAAAGAATACCAGTAATCCATAGAAGTTAGAATTAAGATTAAGAAATAGGATTAGGCCCGCCTTACTCAGCCTGCTCACAACACCGGAAGGGCTGGTGGGAAATTGGCAGGTAAAAGTTTGAAATAAATCCAGGTTATAATTTTTTCACAAGTCCGCCATACTTTTTATTAATCTCAAATCCTTGGCCGAAGAAAAATTTCTCTACATAAAACCCTACAGTAATAATTTCAATTCCACCATGTTTCATTCGTTTATAAAAATCATCCATCAATCGTTTACTTAAAGCAAGTCCACGATAATTCTCACGCATTGCAACCCATTCCAAATGGATACGATTTTTGTCCATATTTTTCCAATACAATCCACCCACCATTCTATTTCGAGAATTGAACATAAATAAAAAATCATGTTGAGCTGTAAATGTCCCAGATAAAGATGATTCCGTTAATAAAGAATGAAATTGTCCAATTTCTTTGGGTAAAAAAGGTGGTCGGATTCTATACACTTGCCCATCCATTCCCTCAGTTTGGAATACAAGATTTAATCGATCATCTTCCCCATGGGTTGTGGTAACGAGTTCAACATAATCTGCTGCATCCACATGGGGAAATAACATACGAGCCAAATAAAATTTCTCTGTATCACTCAAAGTTAAAGTGGACTGGATTTGAGTCATTCGTTCCTGAAGATTCCATGGACTGAGTTTATCCTCTCGCATATCTTGAATCATGGATTCAAATGCATCTATTAAATCTTGATTTTTTTCTTTAAAACATGTCATCATAAAGAATCGAACACGAGTTTCCGGGTACTCATCCAGGAGAGAATTCAACTCATAATCTTGATACAATTCTTGAAGTATGGATGCCCGAGCTTTCAGAGTTGCATCTGGATTTAGGTCCAGCCATCTCTCAAATCGAAGGGAGGCAAAAACCACAGGTTTTGTTAATACACCAAATTTTTCAACATCTTTTAAAAATCGATCTATTCGGTCAACGGTACATCCAACCCATTCAAATTTCTTTCGAGTTTCCCGTGAATTCATATCCGATTTTAATTGCTTAATTATTTCTTTGCCACGTTTCATTTTTACAGCTTGAAGTGTTGCTGTAAATATCACTTCCCAATCGGACATGTGTTTTAATCCAGGGTATTTTTCTTCTGTTCGAATAATATAATCGGTGAATAAGGATAAAAAATGATCCGCAACCGATTTTGTAGGTTTCCGTCCTGAAATTGAAATTAGACGTGTTCCAATAGAATAATCATGTTGTGGTATAACAAGATTTGCAGGAGATGGCGGTTGGATAGATAATCTAAAATTTGTCCGGTTCCAAAATTCTTGATACGCTTGAACCCCATTCCAGATAAAATGAAGCCAGCGCATTTGCCATCGATCCATTTTTGATTCATCTTGAATATCATCTCTGTTTCTTTCGAGATAAGCCGTTAAAGTTTCACCATGAATATATTCTTCTGTATAGAGTTGGAATTCCGGCCAATATCCGCCAAAATTTTCGACCAATGGTTTATCTTTAAATCCTGATCCCATTATGATGAGCCACTTTATTTCTTCCTCTAAAAATTCGCGATCCCAACCATCATTCAAATTCACAACAAGATTATGAGTCCCCAATGATCGAGTTCTTACCAGAATTCTAAACACACTTTTATTATTTCGAGATCCTAAATGCGTAACCCAAACACTCTCTTTTGCAATATCATTTAATCCAACAATACAACTGGATGAAAAAAGGAAAACCGATTCCCGAATCATGGAGGTACTTTTAATAGCTTTCATGAGTTTTTGACGATGATTTGTTTTTACATTTTCATCGAAAGTAACCACATTATCCCAAGTGTATTCTTCACCTGTTTCTCTATCGATTGTTAAATTTGATGATTTACCAATCCAGATTCGAAATCCTTTAATTAAAGCATAATATGCTTTTTGAGCTGTGGAAAAAAGGGGTTTTGGAACATCCGAAATTTGCCACCAAATTAATTCTGATCTGGCCCAAACAAAACGAGTTGGATGGAGTGTTCCAAAATCAGCCACCATTAATAAGACGGTTTGGATGAATTCTTGATCTATTTTTTTGGATGTTTTCAAATTCTGGTGAGCATCATGAAGATAAGCGATGAAGGAACGATAATGCTCATCGTTGGCCCGATTTATATTGAATGAAAACCCCTTAAATTTCTCAGTCTCTTTTTGGAAACAATAGGCATCTCGAATCATGGTAACAAGAAAATCCCCGGATAAAATAGGCGCTAGCGACTCGACTAATTTAATTCTGAAAGATGAAATTGGATGTGCTTGAATATTTAAAAAAGTATCCAATAAAATATCACGCCACACGCCAGTATCTTCATCAACAATTTCTGTTAATATTGGAAACCAGGATGAATCTCCCGAAATATATTTTTGAACACAATCATGAATTTTAAATAAGACAGATTCATTGGATTGAACATCAGTCAACTCGGATAAAGAAGTTTCAAAAATGGAAGAATCCAATTGGACAGAACTATACGGATTCGTCTCTTTTAATCTAAAAATAGTTTGACCCGTAAAATTGGAAAATGGGAAATTTCCGAGCCATAATGAAGGTGCTTGAATAAATGCTTCAAATTCAAAAATATCAGATTCTATGGTATAAGTAAAATCCCCCACTTGAATTTTTGATCCTGCCCAAGATAAAACCAAAGTGGCAGTTTGCCCAATAATTGAAACTTTTTTACCATCCCATTCTACATTAGTTCTCACAGTTCCGATTTCCCGCAACAACCAATTTGGGATGCGAATTTCTTTCGCTTCGAAATGGAGTGCGGCATAATTTTTTTCGTAAAGGGGTTCAATAATCTCTGCAAAATTCTTTAATACATTTTTTCGGTTGAATGTTTCTTTTGGCGTTAATTCTCCTTTTTCAGCCGAAAAATCTCTATGAATGACAACAAAATTCACAATTCGTTCAAAGGGTGAGAGGAAACTGTTTACAGATAATATCATAGAGCTATATAATTCACGGATAGCTTGTGGTTTTGCAGACGCAAAATTGATTTGGGAATTTTCTTTGTCGGGGTAAATGAGAACTGTATTGAATTCACGTCCATCCCCAACAAGAAAAACAGATTTAATTGAGTCAAAATCCTGAAATAGATTTTCGATTTTTTGCGGTGCAATTGTTTGACCACGACTATTTTTATAAATATCTTTTTTCCGATCAACTATAAAATAATGTCCGTCTCGTTTTTCAAAAATATCACCAGTGTGAAACCAGCCATCACTAAAAACATCAGAATCATCTTCTTCATAATATCCATCCGTAACATACGGCCCTTTTAAACAAAGTTCTCCATCCTCGGCGATTTTCAATTCCATTCCGGGAAGTGCGGTTCCAACAGAATTTATCACATAATCTTCTGGCGGCGTCATGGTAATGCCACCCGTGGCTTCCGTCATGCCGTATCCGCTTAACACATTAATGCCATGGGTTTGGTAAAATTTGAAAATATCTGGATCCAAATATCCCGCCGCAGACAATCCCCAATTCAATTTTCCACCGGTGATTGATTTTATTTTTTTCTGGATGATATCACTCTCATCGGAATCAAGATTCAACTGTTCTTCAAGCATTTCGTAGAGTTGAACCCATCGTTTAGGAATGCTAATAAATATGGTGGGATTCACCATGAGAAAATCTTTTAATAAAGAATTAAACGCCGGCGATTCGGCAAAAGAATAGGTAGCGCCCCAAAAAATACTTCCCATTAATTCGAAGTATCGACCGAAAGTGTGAAAGAGTGGAAGGTAGCATAAAAACGTATCATCCGAGCCAAACTCCGGCAAGGCTAAGGCACGAGCAAATCGTTTGCTGATTAAATTCTTTTGCGTAAATGTTATTCCTTTTGGATTTGCTGTTGAACCAGATGTGTACATGATAGTTTGAGTACTATCCACAGAGACATAGGACATTCGTTGATTCACATTAAAATTTTGGGCTCGATCTCGATTATCAAAAAAGGTGTTCCATTCTGTAACATTCCCATGAATTAAATTTGGATTATTGAACGCAATCACAGAAATAGTGTGGCTCGGCTGTACATCATTCCAAAGGCGAATAGCTGTTTTGCCACCCACGAAAAGGTGAGTCACTTTTGATTGTTTTAATATAAAAGATAAATGTTCATTTGTGGAATTTAGGGGAATGGGAATAACGCGAAATCCAAAGGATAAACAGGCCAAATCAACCAAAACGCCATTCAGTTGGTTATAGGTGAGTAATCCAATTATGGGCGGATTTTCAGGTTTTTCTAAAACAGAAAGAGCTTTCCCCGTCATTTGAATTTTAGACCATAAATCAGAATAGGAAACAGTTTGGAGATTCTCCCCACGAATTATTTTGAAAACAGTTTTTTTGCCGTATCGTTTGGCGCGTTGTTCGATGAGGGTTCCCGTATGATATTGGGAATGATCAATGAGTTGAACAACTCGTTTTAACCAATCTTCCGTTAAATTGGCTTTAGAAATAATTTTAGACACAGATTGAAAATGTGCTAAATCCAGGAATTGATGTATAATTTCCCGATCCGGGGATTGATCTAAGCAGTCATTCACCAAACGGATTGATTCATCAGCTGTGATTGTCCCATTTTTTGCTTTTGTGATGGATTCGCTAATCCGAGTTTGGAGTCCTGTGTCCATGGGGGAAATTAATGCTACACCTTGAAAAGGTGAGATGTAAAGATTAATCAATTAACTGGTAATGATTTTCTCGCCTTGGCATGGCTGGAAAACGTTTAGATTAAAATATAAAGTGTTAAATCAGTTTAATTGTCCATATCAACTATATCAGCATCTCTTAAAAAGTATTTCCAAAAATCTTGCGCTGAGCTAAAAATCCCGTATCATCCTTTAATAGTAATATGATATTTAATAATATCATTTGAAAATCTTATTCAAAAAAAATCATTGTTATAATTTTTTCCAAACACTGAAATTCTGGAAAGAGCGGAATTGCAACTGCAAGGAGTTAACATTGATTTATAATGTTTTTTCAGCTTATTAAGGTACGGATCCAACAATCTAACAATGATTCTGATAGGTTTCAAAAAAAGGTAAGATGTAAATGTGATAAATAATGCCTTTATAGCACTTATAATTACTATAATTTTAGTCTTAGTATAAAGGTACAAGTTCAAAGATTATGGACGCATTAAATAGAATAAAATTTTTAGAAGACCGTCTCCACAGTTTGAGTGAGATTGGCATGGCTCTTTCCACAGAAAAGAATACAGATCGCTTGTTCGAAATGATCTTAGAAGAAGCTAAAAAAATCACCAGAGCCGATGGACGAACGCTTTATTCCATGAATAAAGATGGGAATCTAAAATTCGAAATCTTATGTAACGATACAATGAATACGGTAATGGGCGGGACATCTGGTATAGAGATACCCTATTATCCGGTTAAACTTTGGATCGATAATCAAACACCCAACAAGCAAAATGTATCTGCATATGTAGCCCTTGCCCAAAAGACGGTGAATATCCATGATGCTTATAAAGAAGATGGGTTTGATTTTGAAGGGACCAAAAAATTTGATCATAAAACCGGTTACCGTTCTAAATCATTTCTAACAGTTCCCTTAAAAAATCATGAAAATGAGATCATTGGTGTGATGCAACTTATCAATGCGCGAAACGATCATGGTGATGTGATCTATTTTAATGAAGAAATGCAGGAACAGGTTGAATCTTTAGCATCCCAGGGTGCAGTCGCATTAACGAATAAACGTCTTGTAGAAGAGCTTAAAACGCTCTTTGAAGCCTTTATTAAACTCATTGCGACAGCCATTGATAAAAAGTCGGAATACACCGGTGGGCATTGTAACCGTGTTCCTATCATTACCATGATGCTGGCGGATGCCGTTGCAGAGATGAGCGAAGGGAAATTTAAAAATTTTTCCATGAATGAAGATGAGCGTTACGAACTTTATATTGCTGCTTGGCTCCATGATTGTGGGAAAGTTGCTACACCACCCCATGTCGTTGATAAGAGTACAAAACTTGAAACTATTTTTGATCGAATCGAATTAATCCGAACACGCATGGAACTCTTAAAAAGAGATGCGGAAATTGCATTTTTAAAACGTCAATTAAATGGACGAAAATCCGTCTCTTTCGATAAAGAATATCGAGATACGATTCTCCACATTGAAGAAAATATGTCCTTTCTCGAAGGATGCAATGTGGGTGGCGAATTCATGAAACAGGATCTTCAAGATCGAGTAAAATCCATTGGTGAACAACAAGTTAATATATATGGCAAAAAACAAAATTTCTTAACGGATGAAGAATTAAAAAACCTGAATATTCCTAAAGGAACTTTATTGCCCGAAGAACGAGAAATCATTAATGACCATATTGTTATCACTATCGAAATGCTGGAGCAACTACCATATCCAAAACATTTGAAAAATGTTCCGGAATTTGCCGGTGGACATCATGAAAAAATGGATGGAACCGGTTATCCAAAAGGATTAAAAGCGAAGGAAATGTCCACTCAAGCCAAATTGATGGCTATTGCGGATATTTATGAAGCATTGACTGCGGCAGATCGACCCTACAAAGATGGGAAAAAATTATCCACCGCTATGCGTATTATGGGATTTATGAAAAATGATTACCATATTGATGCGGATTTGTTTGAAATATTTGTGAAATCAGGCGTTTATAAAAAATATGCAGAAGATCATGTTGCACAAAACCAGATTGACACTGTGGATGAAACGTCTGTTCTTGAATAAAATATTATGGATTTAAAATCTTTAAATACAAACGAATTGAGAGACCAATTATTTTATTTAATGGATAATGTTTTACACCATTTAAAAACAGAAACGGATGTTGACAAATTTTTGGATGAAACGGAATTGTTGGATGAATGGGAAGCAGTGTTGCCAGAAGCCGAATTTCCTATTTTCATTATGGCTGTATTAAACAACACTAGACGAGAAATTATTTTGGACGCAATCTTAGACTCTATTATCCCTAAAAATGAATCCTTAATTTCATCAACGAGAAAGGAATCAAAAAAAAATCTAATTCGCTCTCACAAGGGTGAACACCCGTTTAGCTAAAATTTTCTCAATTGTTCTCTTCAATTTCTTGAACTATATTTGATTCTATGACGCCTGATATTGCCATCATAATCGGTTTAATTTTCTTGGGATTTATTCTTTTTGTTACTGAGATGTTTTCCATTGATGTTACAGCCATGGTTTTACTTTCAATATTGTTTCTGTTTGGGTATTTAACACCGGAACAAGCGGTTTCTGGTTTTTCTAATCCAGCGGTCATTACCATTGCGTTCTTATTTATTTTAAGTCATGCGCTTCAAAAAACGGGTATTTTGGAATATCTTGTAATTCGGATTAATAGAATAGCCGATAGATCTCGATTGTTGGGGCGGGCCGTTTATTTATTAACTATTGGGCTCGCATCTGCCGTCGTCAATAATACAGCCATTGTTGCTATTTTTATGCCCATAACGATCCGACTTGCTCATCAATATAAAATAAGTCCATCTAAAATGTTAATTCCATTGAGTTATGCTGCAATTTTAGGTGGAACACTTACGCTTGTTGGCACATCAACAAATTTATTGGTGAATTCAATTTATTCAGCTGATCCCACCGTTGAACCCTTGGGCATGTTTGAATTTGCTCGATATGGTGCAATTCTTTTGGCCACTGGATTGGTGTATATCCTTTTCATAGCACCCAGATTATTACCGTCTCGTACGGTAACATCCAGTTTAACCAAAAGTTATCATTTGGGTGGATATTTAACAGAAATGAGAATTTCCGAAGACTCACCTTTGGTAGGTAATACTTGCTTGGATCGTGGAATAAATAAAAATTATGACGTGATGGTTTTGGACATTTTGCGGGATAAAAAAATGATAACAACCAATATTCGTCAAACGGTGTTAGCCGTGGACGATGTCTTATTTGTTCGGGGAACATTGGACAATTTTTTACGCATGAAAGAGGTGGAAAATATCACCTTATTAACCGATGAAAAGCTGACCCAACATGAATTGGAACAAGAGGACAATATTCTCCTTGAGTGTTTATTAACGGATAAGTCTGACATGGTTGGAAAAAGTTTAATGACGGCAAATTTTCGTCAAAGATATGGTGCGTTTATTTTAGCGATTCGACGAGAAGGTACCATTTTACGAAAAAAAATCGCACATGTAATTTTAAATTCTTATGATACTTTACTGGTTTATGGTCCCGCGGGAAAAGTGGAAGAATTATCAAAATCTGGCGATTTTATCGTATTGGGAAAAATGGATGCAGAATTACGAAAACAACGATTTTGGTGGATGTCTATTGTGGTGGTGGTGTGTGCAGTTGCATTAGCAGCATTCGGTATTATTCCCATCATGGAAAGTGCAATGATGGCAGTTGTAATTTTACTCGTTCTTGGCGTATTAACGCCCCAAGAAAGCTACCAAGCCATCCATTGGCAAGTGATTGTACTTATTGCAGCCCTTATTCCCCTGGGGATTGTGATTCAATCTTCTGGTACGGCGGAATGGATTGGTGGATCCATTTCATCTGCGGTCAGAAAAGCACCCTTAGAATGGCAAGCGCACGTTTTACTCGCCTTGATATATTTAATTACAATCATCCTTACAGAAATTTCTTCCAATGCTGCCACTGCGATTATTATGACTCCCATTGCTTTAGTCGTATCCCAGCAAATGGGGTATGATCCAAGACCGTTTATTTTTGGTGTTACATTTGCTGCTTCAGCCTCTTTTATTACGCCAGTGGGGTATCAGACCAATTTGATGGTTTATGGCCCTGGTGGATATAAATTTAGCGATTATATAAGAGTCGGATTCCCATTAGCGCTCATTTTTTGGGCCATGGCTATTTTTATTTTACCCACTATTTGGCCTTTTTAAAAAATAAGCTGTAACCCGCACCCATGTTTCCCATCAAATAGTAAAAGGGAATTAAACACATGAATAATTATGTAACTGAATTAAATGATCAAAATTGGGATTCTGAAGTTTTAAACTATGAGGGTGTTACCCTGGTAGACGTATGGGCGCCTTGGTGTGGACCCTGTAAATTAATTGGACCGGTAATCGATGAACTTGCTATGGAATATTCTGGAAAAGCCAAAATTGGAAAACTGAATGCAGACCAAAATCAAAAGCC
>TARA_B110000495_G_scaffold203660_1_pt1 | contig 24000 bp, 19 predicted proteins | sample TARA_B110000495 | Tara Oceans TARA_B110000495 (sample SAMEA4398219) | marine metagenome | biome: Polar Biome; feature: [MES] marine water layer (ENVO:01000295) within the mesopelagic zone...; material: water (ENVO:00002006), including particulate matter (ENVO:01000060) such... | reverse complement strand
AAAGCTTCATAAAATATCCAAATAAGGGCTGAGAATACCTGACATAAACCTCGTCAAATGCCCGTTGATCTCCCTTTGCCATAAGCACAAGAAGTTCCTCATCTGGCAGCTTCGGATATTGTGGTTTAAATATTCTCATCTCAATGTTTATCGGAGACTCCCTCCTTAATTTTATGAGGCTTTAATTTATTTGGAGCGCTGATATAGGGAGAAGAGTTTTGCTGCTCGTGAAATCGTTCAAGTAAAACTTTTGAAGGTTTATAATTCCGGGCATAGTTTTGGGCTAGTTTACTTTTATGTACGGTCAGGTTTCTTTTATTTAATTGATTGTTCCATAGTTTTTCTAGATCCGTCAGGCACAGTGCTTTCTGATTTCCAGTTATCAAAACTAAACCATAAGGTGTTGAGAATGGCGCAATACGCCGAAGGTAATCAATAGGTAATGTAAGTGATACAGCAATTTTCTTATCTGAATTAAGCGCACAAAATTCTTTAAAGTAATCTGTATTTATTGCTTTAGAAGACGGAACTTTAATTCCTTTTTTATACAGCAATTCACGATAATAAGGACTCCGTAAGAAGTCTAACGATACGACCAATATTTCATGAGAACCATATTCAGGGGAATTCACCTGATGGTATAGTATACCATAGGTGTCATTGGTGCCATGCGTAATTAAAATATCATTGCCCTTACTCGATACCAAAACATCTTCTGCATAGTCTAGAGTCTCCATAACTAGGCTTTTGGTTCCCATAAGCTTTTGCAAATAAAACTTTGTAGAAATCGTATCCCCTTTAACACATTCATTCGCCACTTTTTGGACAAGAACCCTTTGGTCATTTGGCCTTAATCCCTCTGCTTGATTTAAGGACTCCTCTCGCTTCAGATCATAATTCCCCAAGGTGTAGTTATATAAATGGTATTCAAATGATGCCTCGCTATCACCGGCGAGTTTATCAAGTTCCCTCTCCATTAATTCTTGACTTTCAGGCTTTGTCATTCTTGATGACACCTGCGTTTTCGACTTCCTGTATTCAATTTCAATAATTCGAGAAGACTGAATAGATTGTGATGAATACCCTTTTGCGCTTTTATACTTTCCTGTTTCTAACTTTTTTCTTTCACTTTTATTTGAATTGTCTTTGACTTGAATGGTTTGTTCCTCCAGCTCTTGCTCTTCATTCTGCACAGGAGTGATCACTGAATTGTTTATGACCGCATTATTCAAATACTGATTTTCTGGCGGCTGAGCAGAACAAATATTAATAAACAATAAGGATGCTATTACAGATAGTGTCTTCATAGATGGAAGTTATTTCTTTCGGATACAACTATTACACCAAAAGGTTCATTGTTTAAAATTAAACATAACTCGACACGCATCAAATATTAAAAACAAAACAAATATTTCATCAGAAATATCGTTCTTTGCCTATGCGTCGATTAACTTTTATCATCACTTGTGTTACTATTGGACTTTATCTAATGACTACCCAAGGTTGTAGAAAAGATTCTTTCACGAGTACTGGACATCTTGAATTTTCACTTGACACTTTAGTTTTTGACACGGTATTTACCACAATCGGATCAACTACAGAGCAATTAAAAATATACAACAACCACAACAAAAACATTTTAATAGAGGAAGTAGAACTCATGGGAGGTGCTGATTCACCATTCCGAATAAATTTAGATGGCGTTTCTGGAATACTACATGAGAATATTAGTATCGTTGAAAATGACAGCTTGTTTATGTTTGTAGAAGTTACCTTAGATATCAATAACCAAAATGCTCCTCTTGTTATAGAAGACTCCATTCGCTTTCGCACAAATGGTCTTGACCAGTATGTAAACCTTGCTGTTTGGGGGCAAGATGCCTATTTCCACTATCAAGATCAAGCGCAAGGAGTCTGGCCATCAGACAAACCACATGTGATATACGGGTATAGCCTTGTGGATTCCGCTCAGACCCTTACCATTGAGGCAGGTGCGACTGTACATTTACATAAAAACGCATTGCTTTATGTATATAAGGGAACCCTTTTGGTCAATGGCTTCTTAGACAATGAGGTCGTCTTTCAAGGAGACCGACTTGAGGCTTTATATGACAATGTTCCTGGTCAATATTATGGTCTCTATTTCAACCAAGCAAAACCATCCACCATAGATTATGCTATCATTAAAAACGGAACCTCGGGTATCCATGTCTATTCAAGCGGTGGCAGCCCTTCAGAATATGCGGTTACCATAACGAATAGTGAAATTTATAACCACTCTAGTTATGGTGTTTTTCTTTATGATGAGGCATCACTCAAGGGAGAGAATCTTTTGATTGCCAAGAATGGATACCATGCACTCCTTGTTTTGAAAAGTGCTAGGTTTAATTTCAACCACTGTAACTTCATGGGCTATGGGACAGCACAGTCTCCCGCTATAGGTATTAGAAATTATTATGACAACCCTAACATAGGATTTGAAATCGATGAAGGAATTATATACAATAGTGTGATTTCTGGAAATCTTGAAACTGAAATTGCCTTAGACACCATTCAAAACTTTGCTGGACAGCTCAATTTTGATTTTCAAAATTGCTTTATTGAAAGTGAAATAGAATACGATGACTCCTTTTATCAAAATTGTATTTGGAGAATTGGTTTTGATAATTTGTTAAACCCTGCCTTCAATGATATAACAGCAGATGATTTTGGATTCCCAAATTCGTCACCACTACAAGACTCAGGTTTTGGAACCTCCGTTTTTACAGATATTCTAGGTAATTTCAGAAACAACCCTCCCGATATAGGAGCTATAGAACAGAATTAAATAAAAAAAGCGCCCAAAGGCGCTTTCAAATATTTGAATTCTAAAATTAGCTTACACTACTCGCGTTCATATTGTCTAAAACAGACATTACACTTTTTACAGCTTCAACGGATTCACTTAGAAGCGCTTTTTCCGCGTCATTTAAATCAAGTTCAATAATTCTTTCAATACCATTTTTACCAAGAACGACTGGTACACCTAAATAAATATCTTTTAAACCATATTCACCTTGCAGCCATGCGCATACTGGAAAGATTCTTTTTTGATCTCTAACAATTGCTTCAACCATTTGAGCTGCTGATGCTCCTGGAGCATACCATGCTGATGTCCCTAAAAGCTTAACAATTTCACCACCACCAAATTTAGTTCGTTCGATAATTTCATTTAGTTTGTCCTCTTCAATAAGCTCCGTTACTGGAATACCACCAACAGTTGTATATCTCGGGAGAGGGACCATCGTGTCACCATGTCCACCCATCAATACAGCTTGTATATCTTTAGGGGAAACATTTAATTCTGCTGCAAGAAAGGCTCTGTATCTCGCTGTATCAAGAACACCTGCCATTCCAAAGACTTGATTAGATGCGAAATTTGCACTCAAGTAAGCGCAATAAGTCATGACATCGAGTGGGTTTGATACCACAATGATTTTTGCATTTGGAGAGTACTTTACTATATTCTCAGTTACAGATTTGACTATACCGGCATTTGTAGCAATTAAATCATCTCGGGACATACCTGGTTTTCTTGGTAATCCAGAAGTAATAACTACAACTTCAGAGTCTTTTGTCATCTCATAATTATTTGTTGACCCAATGGTTCTTGAATCATACAAATTTACTGGGGATGTCTGCCAAATATCTAGTGCTTTACCTTCAGCAAAACCTTCTTTTATATCCAACAATACAATTTCATTTGCAATTTCTCGTTGTGCTAAAACGTTCGCGCATGTTGCACCTACATTTCCTGCACCTACTACTGTTACTTTCATTTGTATCTATTTATTTATTAAATATCCACACGAAAATAATACATTTAATACTAATTTGTTTGATTACATATGTTTTATTTGCGTTTAAAGGCAACGCGAATCAAATACATCCGTTTTAAAATTGTTGAACTTTGGAGAACATTGAGAAATTAAAAGATATTGTTGAAGGTTGTTTACATAACAACAGGCGTTCGCAAGAGGCTTTATTTCAGATGTTCTATGGAAAGATGTTAAGTGTATGTATGCGCTATATTTCTGACAGAGACACAGCACAAGAGGTGCTGCAAGAGGGGTTCATCAAGGTCTTTGACAAATTGGAAGTTTTTGATTTTAAAGGTTCTTTTGAAGGATGGGTTCGGCGTATTGTTGTGAACACGGCTATCGATTCCATCAGAAAAGCAAAAAGAGCCCCCATATTAAAAGACAATGACAACGATTTTAAAATGGACGCTTCAAATGAAATTGAAGAAAACGAAAAAATCGAACTGATTGAGTTTAAAGCTGAAAAAGCGATAGAAGCCATTCATAAATTATCTCCAGGATACAGAACGGTATTTAATTTATTTGTCATCGAAGAATATTCCCATAAAGAAATAGCTGAAATTTTAGGGATCAGCGAAGGAACTTCCAAATCAAATTTGTCTAAAGCAAAGAAGAATTTGAAAAATATTTTAACTGAGGAATTCAGTAACATAAGAGATTAAAATGCGTGATATAGAAGAATTATTTAAAACGTCATTAAAAGACCATGAGCTTCCTTACGATGAGAATGCTTGGTCTCAAATGAGTAAGAGGCTAGATGCTAAAAACGGAGTGGCCTCGAGCAATTTAAAATGGTTCATTGGTGCGGCGAGCGTTGTTGCTATTGTTGCTACTTATCTATTTGTTACCGCTGAAGAAACTGCGAAAACCCCAATTAATAAGCACAGTCAAACAGAAACTGAAAAGAAAAACGTTCTTCATCCTTCTAAAGAGGATTTATCTAAAGAAGATTCATCAGTTGTCTCCTTAAATGTAGAAGCGAAGAGTCCTGAAAACATAAACATTACAATAAGTAGAGATGAGAAAAAAAATCAACTTATAGAAGGACTGGAATTGGATATCATTGAGGAACAAATAATTTCTGATCTCATCGCCCCAGTATATAGGGAAGTTGAATTAACAGGTCTGAGCGATAATCACGAATCTCAAGTTAAGCTTCATTTTAACAAAATGGGTAATCAATGTCTTAACAGCACGATTTCTTATTCGAACACTAATGAAAAAAGTATCTGGCTGCGACTTCCTTCTTCCCAACTCATAGAAATGCCGGCTAAATCTAACACGAATCTTAACTTAAGCCAAAAAGGGATGTACCTTATTGGCAATATAGACAACGCTAATGAATTCATTACTTCTACTTCGTTTAGAGTTGACCCTGCTCAAGAGATTCAAGTGAGCGCTGCGGATTATGTAGATTTTGAAAATGGTTTACCTGAATTTAATGTTCAAGCATTCGCTGAAGGCGAGGTCTCTTGGAAATTAAATAATGAGCCAACGTCAAAATCTGGTAAAAAAGAAACATTCAACCTATTTGATAAGGGTAATTATAGCATTGAAGGTGAACTAACAGATATCAATGGTTGCAAAAGCAAAGCCCAGGTTACTTTTTACATAGAAAAGAATTACAACTTACTTGCCGTTAATGCATTTACTCCAAATAGTTTCGACAACCGCAATACGACCTTCATGCCTTTTGCCTTAACGAAAAGAAACACACCTTTCAAAATGATTGTGATCGACCCTATTAATGGCGCAGTCATCTATGAAACCTCGAATTCTGACCAAGCATGGGACGGTGTAAATAAGAATTCAGGTGAACTCGTAGAAAAGAATAAGTCATTTGTGTGGAAAGTAATCCTTCAGCAACCTGAAAAAGGAGAAAGTCCTGAATACATGGGTACCATAGTCAGACTCTAATTTAGATATTACTTTCTAGCAAATAGGTCGAGTTTTTCCTTATTTTTGTTAGAAAGAAAGAGATTCCTATTGAGATTTTTAAATTCCAATATCAAACCCAGGAAGTTCGATTATTTCCCGAGATATTATAACGCTCGAAAAGAAAAAATTGAACTGAAAAGAAAATTCTACTCAAACGAAAATTTGAGTCAAGATGAGCGCGTGCTTCTTATGCGCGAAAAAATAGAGGAACAAAAACAAGAAAACAGGGTGTCAAAAAACGGTGTCTATTCCCAAAACACGCGTACACTTGTATTATTGTCAATCGTATTTATTCTTGGTTATTTTCTTTTAAACGGTCTTGATGATATTGATCGGGTCATTTTTAAATTAATGAACTAATGGACATCATCAATTTACTCTCAGAGCAAATCTCAAATCAAATCGCTGCAGGCGAAGTGATTCAACGACCTTCTTCAGTCGTAAAAGAACTGCTTGAAAATGCAGTAGATGCAGGAGCCACGGAAATAAAAGTACATATCAAAGATGCTGGAAGAACAAGCATTATTATTCAAGATAATGGGAGCGGGATGTCAAAAAAAGATGCTTCACTATGTTTTACAAGACATGCAACAAGTAAGATTCATAAAGTAGAAGACTTGTTTCAACTGAAAACCAAAGGCTTTCGAGGAGAAGCTCTGGCGTCAATAGCGTCAATAGCCCATGTTACCCTTAAAACCAGATTAGAAAAACAGGATGATACCGGTACGCTCATAGAAATGAATGGAGGCACACCAACCCGAAATGAAGAATGCATCTGTGAAAAAGGAACGAGTATTGAAGTGAAAAACATCTTCTTTAATGTCCCTGCAAGGAGGTCTTTTTTAAAATCGGATAATGCAGAATTCACATCAATTAGAAATGAATTCGAAAGGGTATCCCTTGCCCACAATGAAACGAAATTCATACTAACACATAACGGCAACGATATTTACAATGTTTCCGCTGGGAATTTGCGAAAGCGAATCACAGATATCTTCGGCTTAAAGAGTAACGAAAAACTGGTGCCGATAGAAGAGAAAACAGACATCGTAACCTTATCTGGATTTGTTGGGAAACCTGAAAACGCGAAAAAATCTCGAGGTGAGCAATATTTCTTTGTGAACCAACGCTTTTTCAAACACACCTATTTTCACCATGCCGTTTCAAAAGCATTTGAGCAGCTTATTCCTGAAAAGTCTCACCCCTCCTATTTTATATTCCTTGAAATTAATACAGAGAAAATTGATGTAAACATTCATCCAACAAAAACAGAAATCAATTTTGAAGAAAGCAAATTCATATACACCATTTTACTCTCGAGTATCAAACAGGCTTTGGGTAAGTACAACATTGCACCGAGTATAGACTTTGATATTGACACAAGTTTTGATGTTCCTTTGTCTCATAAAAATGAAATCCCTGTGGAACCGGAAATAAAGGTTGATCCAAGCTACAATCCGTTTTCCACTTTTGAATCTAAAAAGGGTACAGGGACTTCATCAAACAAAGCATTAAACAACCAAGGTTTTGGTAAAAAGAGTGACGCGAAGGAATGGGAAGATTTCTACGCCATTCGCGAAGAAAAAAACACTTCTCAACATGCCCTAATCGAAGAGAAAGAAGAATACCGCGGAAATAAATATTTAATTAGAGGTCGTTACATTCTGAGCAATGTGAAATCAGGGATTCTCATTATAGATACTTATCGAGCACAACAAAGGATACTTTATGACAACATGATGACAAGCTTCGTGTCTGCACCGCTCGCTTCGCAAAAACTAATGTTCCCTTTAGAAATGGAACTCAACCAAAATGAAATTGATGCCTGGAATGAATCTAAATCATTACTTAAGCAATTTGGGTTTCAATTTGAACTAGAAAATAACGGCATAAGGTTAGAAAGTCTTCCTTCGTGTATCTCTGAGCAAACAAGCCATTCTTGTATTGACGATGTCAGTAGAACATTAACGAACACTGAACAACCCGACAAAGGCGAATTGGCTCATGAGATCGTCTCGAATCTTGTACATGTTGTTTCAAAAGACTTTCAAATTAAATCGGAACATGAAATTGAAACATTCGTTAACCAGCTGTTTTCCAGTCCTGACCACTCCTTTTGCCCTTTCGGAAAACCTATTATGAAAACACTCACAATTGAAGAATTAACCACTAAATTTTAGCATGCTCAATAATCTACCCCAGGTCACCAAAAACCTACTTATTCTCAATGTTTTATTCTTTTTAGCCACTTTGTTTCTAGAATCACAAGGGATAAATCTCATTGGCAAGTTTGGTGCCCATTATGTCAACTCACCCCTATTCGAACCCTTTCAGGTGGTTACACATTTCTTTATGCATGCCAATTTTATCCACATCTTCTTTAACATGTGGATTTTCATTATGCTAGGTGGATACCTTGAAAGAATTTGGGGCCCGAAACGTTTTTTTCTCTTTTATCTTGTCTCAGCTTTTGGGGCTTTCGCTTTATTCAACGCAATGGGCGTCTATGAAATAGAAAGCTTAAAATCCCAAATAATGGCTGAAGGTCATTCTATCAGGGAAATTAATCAATTCACACAGTTAACAAACAATGAAGCGATTAATGAGTATCTAGTTAAAATAAATACCCCAATGGTTGGAGCTTCAGGAGCTATTTTTGGTGTTATGGCAGCTTTTGCCATCCTATTTCCAAATACTGAGTTCCGTTTGTACTTTGCAATACCCGTGAAAGCAAAATATTTTGTTGGAGCCTATATTTTATTTGAAGTGTATCAATCCTATTTAAATAACTCGGGTGACTCAACTGCCCACCTAGCACATGTCGGTGGTGCAATTGCAGGCGCGATTCTCGTTTTATTTTGGCGTAAAAAAGACCGGGGAAATTTTTGGTAAAATGATTCAGAAAAGAAACCTTTTTGAGGAGCTTAAATATCAAGTTCAAAATGGAACAATGACCAACAGATTGATTATTATCAATGTTGCAACATTTGTCTTCATTCATATTCTATTTGCCTTAGCTAAATTCTCGGGTAATGGTTGGGCTTTTGAGTACGTAAATAAACTGTTTACCCTCAATGCTTCCTGGAAAGGAGTTCTATTTATGCCCTGGGGTTTATTAACCAGTATGTTTTCGCACTTTGACATCTATCATATTTTTTCAAATATGATCTTCTTGTATTTTGCTGGGAATTTATTTGAAAAATTTTTTGATTCGAGAATGCTCCTAATAACTTATTTGTTTGGTGGTCTTGCGGGTGGTTTTTCGGAAATAGTCTCCGTTACATTTATAGGAGAAATTCACACAGTGCTCGGCGCCTCGGGTTCCGTCATGGCAATATTAACTGCACTCGCATTCTATAGTCCAAACACCAAAGTTTATTTATTCGGCACGTTTCCTATTCGCTTATTTGTTATCGCCCTTTTCTTTTTAGCCACCGACCTCATTGGAATTGGAAATACGAATGACCATATCGCCCATTTTGCACACTTAGGAGGAGCTCTATTTGGCCTTCTTGCGATGCAAAACTTGAACACGCCAAAAAACATCAATACTCAAATTGACCTCTTCTTTAAATCTTTAGGTAAAAAGGTGAAAAACATAAGTAAGCGTAAAAAAGCAAGTGACCGAAAAGTAAAAACAGATGAAGAATACAACTTTGAAAAAACAAAAAAACAAGAGAAAACAGATCGTATTTTAGATAAAATATCTAAATCAGGTTACGACTCCCTAAATAAAGAAGAAAAGGACTTTCTATTTAACCAAAGTAAAAATGCCTAGAGGAAATAAAATAAAAGCTCCAATAGATTTCATTTTGAAAATTGTGACTCTTTTTTTTAGTGCATGCCTCATTACTTCCTATTTCACCCCCTATATCGATCCTGCTGATTACACCCTACTCCCTTTTTTCGGTCTAGCATTTCCCGTCCTATCCCTTATAAATATTATCATTTTAATTGTTTGGCTTTCAAAAAAAGATTCATGGCTTTGGTTCCCGGCAATAATCTTAATCCTAGGAATTCCTTTTCAAATGAAAATATTTTCCGTGAGTATTAGCAAAGAGGATGTGCCAATAAACGCCAGTCAATGGAAAGTAATGAGCTATAACGTCCATCTATTTGACCTCTACAACAAGGACTTTAAGGAAGCATTAAAAACTAGAAATGAAATTTTTGAATTTATAAGAAAGGAAAATCCCGATGTACTTTGTTTACAGGAATATTATGAACAGAAAAATCCCACAAGATTCAATACATTAGACTCCATAAAAAGTATAATGGGTAGTGACTTGTATCACGAAAAAGGAATTCATCTTAAGAAAAGCAAACAAACTTTTGGTGTCTCAATATTTTCTAAATACCAGATTATCAATCAAGGAGATGTCGTTCATCAAGATGTCGACAAAAACAATAAGAATTATTGCATATATGTAGACCTCGTCAAAGAATCAGATACCATTAGATTTTATAATGTACACCTCCAGTCGATCAAACTCGAAGCCAAAGATTACACAAACCCTTCTAAACAGAAAAACAAAGACCAAGCACGAGACGGCTATAGTAGAGGTTTTCAAAAAATAAAGACCGCTTTTTCTATTCGGGCAAAACAAAGTGAAGCCGTCAGTAAACACATTAAAACGTCTCCTTACCCTGTGATTGTTTCTGGTGATTTTAATGACACCCCCATGTCTTATACTTATCATAAATTTGAAGACGACTTAACCGATGCATTTAGAAATACATCATCTGGGTTCGGGGCTACTTATATTGGCATTTTACCTGCGGGAAGAATTGATTACATATTTCATTCAAAAGAATTGAATTCAAGTAATTTTGAAATACAAAAAGAAGAATTAAGTGACCACAGGGCTATTTCATGTATAATTTATTAATATGTTTTTTGAAATCAACCCTAACAACATAGATGCCCGTTTGATTACGGAAGCTGTAAAGGCCTTAAAAAATGGTAAGATTATCATTTTTCCTACCGACTCGGTATATGCCGTAGGATGTGACCTAAACAACAAAAAAGCATTGAGTCAGCTCGCGAAGTTTAAAGGGGATAAATTAAATAAAGTCCACTTTTCGATAATATGTAAAGACTTTACGGAGCTATCATCACATACAAAACATCTGAACAGACCCACTTTCAAACTGATTAAACAGCACCTACCTGGTCCATTTACTTTCATATTAAATGCGAATTCAAGTATCCCGAAATTGTTTGACTCAAAGAAAAAGGAAATTGGCGTCAGGATCACAGACAACGCGATTACACAAGCGTTAGTTGCGGCTTTGGGCAATCCTATTGCATCGACATCCCTGCACGATGAGGACGAACCCTTGTTAGAATATTACACTGACCCTTATCAAATATTTGAAACGTATGAAAACCAAATAGACATTATTATCGATGGGGGTATTGGTAAAATTGAGCCCTCAACAATTATAGACTGCTTTAGCCAAGAGGAAGCATTTGTAGTTCGATATGGTGCTGGAAAAATTGACCTATGATTTTAATTGTTGATTGCGGTAGTTCTAAAACCCCTCAAATACAAAAGATAATTGACGAGTTCGTAGATTGCGAAGTCCTGCCCTTGTTCGAGATAGACCATGATCTTTTAAAGAATTATACTGGCGTTATACTCTCAGGAGCTCCAATTTTATTAACTGAAGAAAAAACTGATGACTATTTGAATTCGAGTGTATGGATCAAGAATATCGAAATCCCGCTTCTAGGGATTTGTTTTGGACATCAATTGATTGGATTACAGTACGGGGGTATGGTCAAAAAAATGAAAGAAGATAGAGTTTTTCAAGATGTCGAAGTTTTTAACGACTCTCCTTTATTCTATCGCTTACCTCATCTAATACAGATGCAAGAAGACCATTGTGAATTTACAACTGTGCCGCATAACTTTAAACTTTTAGCATCTTCTGACACCTGTTTTAATGAAGCCATGCAACATAATGAAAAACCGATATACGGTGTTCAATTTCATCCTGAGTCATCAGGCTTACAAGGAAGTCTCCTTCTTGAGAATTTTCATGAAATCTGTAGAAAAAAGGTTAAATCAATTTAGAGATCTCTATCAAGCGGTTCATTTCTAAAATTGTAATTTTTCTTCCCTGAATACCTACAAGACCATCCTTTTTAAACTCACGAAGCAAACGAATTACTGTCTCAGTTGCCGTGCCTACATAATTTGCTAAATCATCTCTTGACAAATTAATTGGATTCCCTTTGTAGATATCATCGAGTAATATCAGTGCCAATGCCGAACGCTGCCTTACCGTTTTCTGAGCCATTGTAGTCAGAAGATCTGCACGGTCTTGCAATTCCTTTGATAGCACACGAATAACCGTGTTACGCAATTGTTCGTTCAAATTTATTTCTTGCATAAAATCCGACTTCTGGATATAGCAAACTGAGGTGTCCTCAAGCATCACGCCATCAACGTTATAAGTTTTATCGCTTAGCATTGCTCTGAAACCAACAAGATCGCCAGTTTTTGCAATTTCAATGATCTGTTCCTTCCCCTCATTACCACTTTTAATAATCTTAATGAGACCACTGTGGATATAAAAGACACCTCTGGGAATACCACCTTCAGAAAACAAGATCTCGCCCTTTTTATATTCGCTATTCTTATTATGAATATGAGGGTCTAATACAATGGCATTATGAGCACCTGATAGAATCTTCTCAATTTCTGAAAGGCAATGCGAACAGGTTACCATGGATAATAAAAGTTTAGCGCAAAAAAAAAGGGCGACTAAGTCGCCCTTATAATTATAATTTCATAATCTTCTTGGCATGCTTCTGATCGTCAGAGATTAACTGAACGATAAACGTACCTCTTTGTAAGCTACTTACATCAAGATTCAATTTTTGTGAGCCTGAAAGAACATTATTAAATTCAAATGCCTTTAATTTAGCCCCTGACAAACTATAAATACTTATAGAAACGTCACCGGTTTTTACCATGTCAAAAGCAACAGTAAATTCATTCTGAACAGGATTTGGATAGATTTCCATATCGAGAGCAACTTCATTACTCGTAATTTCTTGGTCATTGGTCCCTAAATAATCAGATGATGCCCAAATACCTCTGCCATAAGTTCCTATATATATTTCTCCAGGCCGTCCGTTTCCTTCTTCTAAAGTTCTCCAAGACTGACGTACCTCTGTTACGACTGTTCCCTCAAATCCAGCTGAAACATTTATCCAAGAAGCCCCTCCGTTTTCAGAAAGAACAGCACCCATAAGCGTACCTGCAACAATGATATTTGGATCATTGCGATCAATGATACCATCCGTACAAGGCACTCCAACAGCACTTAAATTAGAAAAGCTAGGAGCTGCAGAGGTCGCGTTAGAAGACCTTCTTACGTTTCCTCCAAACATCACCAAGTCATCGGCATTATTAGGGTTAACAGCAATGCCTGAAGCAGCAGCATTATTAATCTTGGTGGCTTGAGTAAATGAAGGGCTAGTATCTACACCTCCGATAATGTCATAAGACACCTTTTCATTAAACAAAGTGTCACTGGTATAGACACTTCCAAGACCATCAACTCTCCAGATACCATTTCCTGCGGAAATATAACAATGCTCTAAATCTCGAGAGAATTCAACATCAACACCTCCATTATTATTTCCTATGCCTCTAGCAACACAGACCCAATTTGGATCTGAAACTGCTAATCTCAAAGCGTTTCTGGTCCCCCATAGTTCACCACCATTCGTACCAACCCACACAAGAAACCATGATTGGTAAGGATCCTGAACAGTGATCGTATCCCAAGAAACATTAAAATCTACAGTATCGGCTCCCATTGCGTGTAATTCACCCGTTACCGGATTGACGCCAAAATTCACAGAGTCATTAGAAACTGCTGGGGTGAAATACAAAGTGTCTGTGAAGTAATAATCTTGAGCAGCTGTAACCGTCATTGTATCGCCAGATGATAAACTAGGCACCTGCATGACGTCACCCGCGGCATAATTTTTGGTAGGAACATAGAGTACACTATCTTCAGAGTTTTCGTCAAAATTCTCTGCTAAAAATAGTTCCGTATGAAATGGGTGTAAAGCGCTACCCTCTTCACCTGCTGGGTCATAACTATTTGGCAAATCAGGTAAGAAACTATTAAAACTAGCACCACGATCACCTGATCTACGAATCGAATTGTAATAAACAGATGAGAACATCACGTTAGGGTTGAAAAAGGATATCTCACATTCGAAACCATCACCTCCTCCAACTTCTCTAAATTCTTGAAATGTAGACAAACTATGGTCATTATAAAGGGTTCCGTTGTCTTGTGCCCCCCCCATAACTGCTCCAGTTCGATCAAAAGCAATTCCATAAAACTGAGTTACATTGTATCCACGATTTGCTGGATACCAATTGTCCGCGAAGTCATTCGTAATATTTACACCACCATCATTTCCAATATACAAACGATTGTTAGCATCCCATTTCATTTCATGGTTATCAGCATGCACATAAATAGAAGAGCTAGGATTAACAAACCACTGGCTTACTTTTTCAAAACCACCACTTGGAGGATTGTTTACCGTTTGTTTCCATCTCCAAATATCAATCCCTCCAATATATATTTCTTCTGGATCAGTAGGGTTCGTTGTAACAATTGAATTGTAAGTACCCTGATCTCTGTATATATCAAATTCATTTGGAGGACCTGATGCGCCTACAAATTTGGTCCAAATATCACCATCATCATGTGAAACAAACATACCAACGAGATTGGAGTTCGTAAGAACAGCATATAAAGAATGTTTCCCCGAAGAATTCAATCCAGCAGATATCGTATACTCGATTCTTGCTGCAGAACTACCTACGAGGTTGTCAGCTGGAGTATTTGAAGATTTGTTTTCAAAACTAGCTCCACCATCCTTCGACACAAAGGTTAAATTTGAGATATTCACTATGATTACTTGGCCGTCTTTAGAAACTTTAAGAGCATTAACACCTCCAGCTTGTCCCACTCCAATAGAAGTCATAGAAGCATCTCCTACTTTCCATTTTTTCAAACCTGAGCCTGTAGATATCCAAGCGTAATTATCAACGTCAGAACTTTCAATCTCATTACAATTTGAAGTACCTGGGACTTTAGCCCAATTTACACCAAAATCTGTAGAGTACCATACTCCGTTACCGGACCCGCCTTCTTGATTTGAACCCGTCGCTACGTATAAGGTTCCATCAATCGTTTGTGTCATACTTGATATATTCGGGCTTGCGCCAGCATCGCTATATGAGGTGACTTTCCCCCAAGCATTTGCTCCATTGTAAGAAACGAATAAGCCACCTGAAACACCACCAGCCCAAATCCGATCGTTCCAGACTCTACAAACTTGAACTGCACGAGTTCGACCACCTATGTTATCAGGGCCATAGTCCATGAATTGAATGGTTTTGTTTGAAGGCAATCTTCGGAGATCTTTACGCATTTCAATTATTTCCTCATTTGAGTACGGCAGACCTGTTTCCAAATTGACAAATTGTGCTTTGTACCATGCGATGGCATCATTACCACCTGTTTTGGCTTCAAGCGCAGAGAGTGACTTTGGAGAATAAGTTGAAGAGTCTTTTTGAGTGGTTGAGAGTAGAAACGCAGTTGCTACAACTGAAACCCCTAATAATGAACCAATTAAAAATCTAATTTTCATATCGTTTTGAATAAGTTAGGTATATAGATGCTAAAATACGGAATTATTTTCAGTTTTTAAATAGAACTCACTGAAGATTTACGAGAAGAAATAGACATTTTTTTAAAAAATCTAATGCACCTCGAAAAAAAACTAAAACAAATGTTTTTCTGCCCTATAAGAAGATCTTACTAAAGGTCCACTCTCCACATATCGGAAGCCCATCTTAAGGCCCAAGTCCTTATAAAACTGAAATTTTTCTGGAGTAATAAAATCCTGAACAAAAAGATGCTTAGCAGTAGGCTGCAGGTATTGACCTAATGTCAGTACATCTACTTTGACATTTCTAAGATCCTCCATCGTTTCAATGACCTCTTCTTCAGATTCACCAAGACCGAGCATAACTCCAGATTTGGTTTTCATGTTTCCTTTTTTAAGTCTAAAAAGAAGCTCTAAACTTCTGTCGTATTTTGCCTGGATTCGCACCTCTTTTGTCAAACGTCTAACAGTCTCAAGATTGTGAGAAACAATTTCGGGAGCAACGTTAATAATCTTCTGTAAATTCTCCCATTTACCTGCAAAGTCAGGAATCAATGTTTCAAGCGTTGTTGCGGGCGATTGTTTTCTGATTTCATTGACGGTATCGACCCATATGTCAGCGCCACCATCAGGCAAATCATCTCGATCGACAGAAGTGATTACTGCATGTTTCACCTTCATTAGCTTTACACTCTCAGCAACCCTATGTGGTTCCATAAGATCCACAGCATTTGGTCGGCCTGTTTTTACAGCGCAAAAACCACAAGAACGTGTACAAATATTACCAAGAATCATAAAGGTTGCCGTTCCCTCACCCCAGCATTCGCCCATATTAGGACAACTTCCACTTTCGCAAATTGTATGCAGCTTGTGCTTATCCACCAAGCGGCGAACCTCTCTATAGCTTTCGCCCGTAGGAAGTTTCACACGGAGCCATTTAGGCTTACCAATCTTCGTTTTAATCTCTTTGCTACTATCCATTCTATTCCAAGTTGAAAGGCTACTTTTCCGTTATTTCGGCTATTTTATTCCTCAAAGTTAATCGCTCTTCTAATAAATCTGAAAGATTCATTGCATTAATCTTCTGGTTCCTTCTTAAGTCGCGCCAAAAAACCAAACTGCCATGAAATACAAATCCCATAAAAGGTACTATTAAAAAGTAGGCTGCCGTCCCCATTACACCTATGTATTTAGGTAACACCAAGAATACTGAAAGGTTTGATAATCCACATATAAAAATCATCATTACGAGTTTGGTTGAGCCCCAAAACACAGGTCTAGCAAAATTAGACTCCACATAACTTTTGATGGCATAGTAAAAAATACCGCAATGTAAGGCGCCTATCAAAATGAAAGGCAACTTTAAGAATTCTAAAATCAAATCACTAGCCTTCGTAATACTTTGCTTTGCATCATACATTTCACCATCACTTAAACCACGAGATTTTAGCTTTTCAAAATAAGTATGAACGGGTTCTTTTAAAGACTCGTATTTAGAAGGATTTAAATTAAAATCGTCTACAAATTGCTTGGTGATATCCCAACGACTTTCCAGACTTTCATTATCTTCAATAAACTTAGGCATACCCTTTCGACTGACAAGCAATATGCGCTCTGTAAAAGTTGTGTCTTCAAGATTATTAACATGAATCATATTTGACTTAAGGAGCTGCTCAAGCCGATCCGTGAGTTGCTTAATGATTTTGTTTGGATTTTCCTCAAATTCTTTACGGAAGCTATTTAAATGAATCTTTTCTGAGTTTTTAATCAAGACATCACTTCTGTATTTTGCTGGATCACTATAATTACATCCAATAGCAGCCAAATAAATATCTTTTTTCCAATCACAAGCCTCCAAAGCCGTAAATCCAATTCTCAATGCTCCTTTTTTAAGCGATTTTAAGCGCCGGACAAAATCATCATCAGAAACACCTTCTCCAAAAATCAATAGGCTTCTATTTTTTAATAAAATCTCGGATGACTTTCGAAAAACCTCGATGTTTTTCGTCTTTGTATTTACACCATCTCTTTGCCGATAAATAGGGAGCATGTGGGCCGTCCAAAAAATAGGCCTCGTAAAAATATTAAAGACATCTGATCGGGTCATAAAGAAAACCACAGCACGGTTACACGAAGCTAAAAGCAAAGGGTCCATAAATGCAGCAGGGTGATTACTAACATAAATTGTCCTGCTAAATCTCTTCGGCTTATTGATAACCTTTATCCGTCGGAAATAAAACCTAAGCGTATAAACTAAGACTATGTACAATAAAAAGTAAAAAAATCGCATACGGAAGCAAAAATAAGAAACGAATTGGAATCAATTCACATAGTATATGCTGAAAACTTTTTAGGCTTCGAATATATTTACAGCTGCTAGGACTTAATTTTAACTAAATTTTAATTCTATGAAAAATTTAGGTCTGTTTTGTGGTGGCTTTTCTTCAGAGTTTGATATCTCCATGAAAAGCGCACAGACAATATTTGACCATTTCCCTAAGGCATATGATGTTTATAAAATTCAAGTGGTAAAAGGAGATTGGTTTTGCGAAATAAATGGCGAAAAAGGCATCTTTAATCGAAATAATGGAAGTATTCAATTCCAGAAAAATAAAATAAGCATTGAAACTGCTTTGATCTGTATTCATGGAGACCCTGGTGAAAATGGTAAAATACAAGCCTTACTTGACCTCATCGGAATCCCTTTCATAAACAGCAGTGCAAAGGCCTCTTCACTGACTTTTGACAAATACCTTTGTAATCAATTCCTAAACGCTCGAGGATTTAGAACGGCTAAATCTCAACTGATCACCAAGGATATCGCATTTAATGTAGACTCCCTTATCACCGAATTGAAACTTCCTTTTTTCGTGAAACCCACAGAGTCTGGTTCTAGTTTTGGGATTTCTAAAGTGAACAAGAAAGACGATCTATTACCCGCTATAGAGGTCGCCTTTAAGGAGGGGGACACCATCATTGCAGAATCCTTCTTAGATGGAATTGAATTGACTTGCGCTGTCTTTAGGTCCCCAGAAGGGCTAATAGCATTGCCCATAACACAAGTCTCAACAGACAATGACTTTTTCGATTATGATGCTAAATATAATGGTAAATCAAAAGAGGAAACACCAGCTAAGGTTTCAGCAGCACTTACAATTGATATTCAAAACACATCTAAAGAGATTTATAATGCGCTACAGCTGAAATCTGTTGCACGAATAGATTACATCGTAATAGGAAAACAACCCTTCGTTATAGAGGTCAATACGATCCCAGGATTCTCAAAAGCCAGTATTGTCCCTCAAATGCTTTCATGTCAAGGCATACCCTTAGATGAATTTTGGTCAATGGTCATTGATGTCGAGCTTAATAGCTAGCCATTGCATTAAAAATAACCTCCATTTTTTTGACTATTTGATAGCGGGGACCGTCGAAATTATTGACAATTATTGCAAAGGCTAGGTTTTTACCTGAATCGGATTTAACATAGCCTGAATATGCCTTTACATTGCTCAGTGTACCACTTTTAGCAAACATTCTTCCGGACGCCATTTGTGACCGACAAATATTCTTCAGGGTACCTGTCTCGCCAGCAATAGCCAATGAAGACTTGAATTCATCATACAAAGTACTTTTATAGATATAGGCTAAAAGATTGCAAAAGTTTTGTGCTGAAACTGCATTTTTTCGTGATAAACCACTACCGTCCCTTAGTTTCATTCCATCTAAATTCACTTTATTCTGTAGGTTATCATAAAGCCCTTTAATTCCAGAAGTTGTGGATCCAAAACCCTTTTTCTCATAGCCGACTAGATTAAGAAGACCTTCAGCGAATAGATTCACACTATTTAAATTGGTGACATCAATGATGTCTTTTATTCGCTGTCCTTCATGCACAAATAATAAGGATAATGAGTCATAAGGAATCGGATCTAAACCAAGCGATCGAAATCCATAAGACTCACCAGCAACGTGAATGTTCGAATCCTTTAAAAACCTCGAAAATTCTTTTGCCAGCATATATTCTGGATCGTGCATGCTTCCTTTTACGGTGAAAACTTTTCGGTTTGAGGGCAGGCTTCCAATCCCAAAGCGATCTTGAGAATAAGGCGCACCAAATAAATAAGATTGATCATTACGGATATTCGCACTCTTGATAGAATGTCTGAATTTCAAATTCTCATCTAGAGGAAAGGTTTCTATAAGTTTTACTTTTCGACCAGGTGAAAAGGTCTGAAAATGGTACTTAACTGTATTGTCATGAAAATTAATCCCCGAAGCTCCTGCCCCATAATAATTACCCATATCAGACCAGTCCCAACCATCAGGAACTCCAGCATATCCAAAGCTAGACCCATCGGTTATGACAGAGTACTTAATTGAATGAATACCCATACCTCTCAAGGTATCCTTCCATAAATTCAAAAATTCAAATTGATCATCCTCGTTATGGAAGTATTTGCTTCCTAAGGTCACATCTCCTCCTCCACGGATAATTAAATTCCCCTGTAGCGCGCCACTTGAATCGATATAACCATCCGTATAAATGGACGTCGTGGGCCTGTAGTCCGAACCTAAAAGGTCTAAAGCCGAAAACGTACTAAATAATTTAGCCGTTGAGGCACACATCAATGTCTTATCACTGTTGATATTTGCGACTACAGAATCCTTATCCAAATCGACAATGAGAAGTGAAATACTAGCGTATTTATTTTCGGGCGATTGTTCAAACGCATTGGCTAGCTTCTGAATTGATATTTGCGCGAATAGCCCTGAACAACAATAAAGTAACGTTAGGACGGAAAAAAAACTATATTTTTGCATTGTATTTCTTTTAGACAAAAGAACTTCAAATAACATACCATTTTACGTTTTATAGATGTCTTTTTTCAACAGAACACATTTAAAACGAAAAAAATGCGAAATAATGGGCGTGAAGAAAAAAATTAAAATCCTTAGGATTATAAACCGCTTTAACATCGGAGGCCCAACCTATAACGCGACTTTTCTCACCAAATTCATGTCTGATGAATTTGAGACCCTTCTTATCGGGGGGCTACCAGAGGAAAACGAGGCGAATTCATTACACATACTCAAAGCGTATGGCGTAGAACCCCTTTTGATTCCTGAATTGAAAAGAGAACCCAATTTAAAAAGTGATCGCTTGGCCTTAAAAAAGATCAAAACAATTATTCAAGAATTCAAACCTGACATTGTGCATACCCACGCATCAAAGGCTGGAGCCATTGGTCGAAAGGCTGCATTCAGCTGTAATGTACCTGTGGTTTTGCATACCTTTCATGGGCACGTTTTTCACTCCTATTTTGGGAAAATAAAAACCTCCATCTTTAAAAACATCGAACGATATCTAGCAAAGAGATCAACAGGAATCATAGCGATTTCGAGTTTACAAAAGAATGAGTTATGTGAAGAGCATAAAATCACCACATCAAAAAAAATAGAGGTCATCCCCCTTGGTTTTGATTTACAAAAGTTTCAGGATAATTATCCTGAAAATAGGATTGACGTCAGAAAAGAACACGACATAAGTGAGGACACCATAGCCATATGTATTACTGGACGATTAGCTCCTGTAAAAGATCATTTTTTCTTTTTGGATGTCATTGAAGAACTTGTGACCCTAACGGATCGGAAAATCAAAATTTTCATTGTTGGTGATGGAGAATTACGCACAGAAATTAATACAAGAGTGGGCCTTCTTCAAAAGAAAGGCGTCAATATCGTGATGACCTCATGGGTTTTTGATATTTCAAGATTTAACGCAGGAATGGACATCATGTGTTTAACTTCAAAAAACGAAGGAACTCCTGTAAGTCTTATAGAGGCGCAGGCTTCAAACTTGCCCGTTATTTCAACAGATGTAGGTGGTGTTTCGGATATTGTCTCCCAAAATGAAACCGGTTTCATTATTTCTCGTAAGGATAAAAGAGAATTCGTCAAAAAGCTAAAAACATTAGTAGAAGACGACGAATTACGGAACAAAATGAAAACCAAAGGATGGGAGCACGTTCATTTAAAATTCAGTTACAAGCGTCTAGCCTCAGACATGGAGAGCTATTACAAAAAACTTTTAAATCAGCTCGACTAATGCGGTTTTCAAAAACTTTGCTTTTTGCGATTATTCCTGCTTTATTATTTTTGAGTTCGTGCGCGAACATCAATAGTAATATTCTTTTTAAAATACCCAAAGGTGACAAATTCGTTTTTGATTCCATTCCGCTTACACCGAATGAAGACTACAAACTAGGAACCGGGGATCGATTTAATTTTATTTTCGGTACAAATAAAGGTGAGAAAATAATTTTCAGCCAATCAGGTGTTTCAGCAGGATCTGATAATAATAATAATAATAATAATCAGGCTAATTCTCAATTAGCCATGCGAACCTCATACTTGATTCGACAAGATGGAATGGCGAATCTCCCTCTCCTTGGGCCTATTGATATTTCGGGAAAGACGATTGTGGAAGCCGAGAACTTTTTGGTGGAATTACTCTCTAAGAATTATTTAAATCCTTTTGTACAAATATCACTTACGAATCAACGTGTAATTATTTTTCCAGGAAAAGGCGATGCACAAGTTATTTACTTGCGAAACACAAATACAAGTTTACTGGAGGCAATAGCTATGGCAGGTGGCATTAATGCATCGGGGAAATCAAATTCAATAAAATTAATGCGTAAGACATCAAAAGGAAGAGAGATTTATATAATCGACCTCTCGACTATTTCTGGACTCCAGGAAGCTGAAATGATCGTACAAAGTAACGACTACATCTATGTTGATTTCAAACCAAGAATTGCATCCTCTTTTCTTTATGAAATAACCCCATGGTTAAGTGTTTTAACAACAGCTCTATTAACATTCAATATATTTTATCCTAATTAATTTGGAAGATAAAGACCGAAATAAAACAGCTTTAAATACGGAATTCGATTCACGTATATTAGCTACAGTCTTAAAAAGACACTGGTATGTGCCCTTTCTGTATATCAGCATTTTTTCAATTATGGCGTTCTTTTATATTCGTTATACAAAACCTGTATATCGATCGAATACCATTATTCAAATTATTCAAGATGACCAAACAAGTAGGGTCTTAGGTACAGCAAGCATAGGAATAGATAAAAACATTCTTTCAAAAGAAGTTGAACTACTAAAGTCAGATGTTTTGTTTACTCAAGCGATTCAGTCCTTAAATATGGAAACAAGTATTTTTGCGGAAGGAGAAGTATTAACAAAGGACCTTTATAGAACTGCACCTTTTGAAATTCTTATTTATAGTTTATTTGACTCCACCTTGATAGGAAAAAGAATCGATTTAAAAATATCTAAAAAAAATTCGATTGAATTTTTAATAGATGAAAAAACGATCGGAAAAGGAAAACTAAACAAACATATCAAAAACCACAAATTTGATATTTATATTAGGACTTTAAATGGTAATAACGCATCCGAGTTAATTAAAGAGAGCGATATCTATTTCACGATTAATAACGCAAAAGTTTTAACAAGAAAATTAAAGGACAACTTGAAAATAAGTATTCTTGATGAGGATGCAAAAACAATCGAAGTCTCATATGAATACTTCAACCCGCGTTTGTGCTACGACATCGTAAATGGAGTGATCAATGAATATTTATCTTGGGAGCGTGACAGCAAGCAGAATAGCGCAAACAAAACAATTGAATTTATTGATACTCAATTGGATTCATTAGCAATAATCCTTAAAATGTCAAAGGATAGTTTGAATGATTACCAAAAACGAGTCAAAATCTTAAACCCAGAAACTTATGGCGATCAACTATCCTCTAATATTAATGATTTAACATCTAAAGTTTTAGCTATTGATGAAGAGTTATTTACTGCAAGAGTAATTCATCAAAAAATAAAAAACAATCCAAATCGTCTTCAAATCTATCGGCTCATTCCGGAAATGATTGGAAAAAAAAGTTTTGAGGGTACTATTTTAAACCAAATTGAAGATTTAAATTCCCTTTTGGAAAGAAAAGATGATCTTTTACGTGAGGTTACTAACGAAAATGTACAGGTCATTTTAATCAATGAGCGTCTTAAGAATCGCATCCAATCCATTCGAAATAGTATGGGAATTGTTGAAGAGCGCTTAATGAATGATCGCAAAATATTCCAAGACCAAATCAATGAAATAGAAACTGCTTACTATGGCCTTCCTGAAAAAAAAATGGAGTATGACCGTTTAAAACAAATGGAAGGTATAAACAACAAATACTTCTCCTTATATACTGCGAAAAAGATTGAATTTAAATTATTTAATGCCGGTTACTCTACATCAAACCGTATTTTAACATCTCCTTACTACGCCGATACACCTATTAGCCCTAATCATTCATTGATTTATTTACTTTATTGCACCATAGGATTTATTATAGGCTTTGGACTTATCGCACTTCGGTATTTGACCTACAATGATATTATAAGTGTTTC